>ENA-USYP01001164-USYP01001164.1-human-gut-metagenome-genome-assembly--contig:-NODE-1164-length-21450-cov-25.616666_pt1 | contig 21450 bp, 24 predicted proteins | sample MGYA00250065_ERZ773512 | MGnify/ENA primary metagenome ERZ773512 (study PRJEB29103, sample SAMN06112003) | human gut metagenome | biome: human gut; feature: ankylosing spondylitis patient; material... | reverse complement strand
AGTTGTGTTGTTTTGTTTGGTGACAGCAACTGGGCTCAGCCTGTGTTGCCGAGCCAGTATGACTATTGTATAGTTTGGCTTCGTGGGACTTATACTCGTTTCACGGTTACGAGTGGTCTATCTATTGAGGTTACGGGTTCGTCGTCCGTTTCGTTGTTGAAGCAGCTTTCGAGTTCCGAGTCGGGTGTTGGTTTTCGCATTGTGAGTTCGGTTGACGGGGAGTCTCCGAGTTTGTCTTATGCTCGGAACTATGTTATTTCGTCTATTTTCCGGGATAGTGGTTTGGTTACGGAGACTCAGATTCGTAATTTTGTTTTATCTTTTTCGAGTGTCCAGAGTACTTATTTGTCTGTTTCGCCTCAGTCTGTTGATGTTTATGTCAAGCCACTTACGGAGGGTGATACGGCTTTTGGTTTCATAGCTGATTACTTATATCAGTATGGTGTTAGCGGCATTCATTATAGTGTTTCGGTAGCTACAGCGTTGCCTTTTATTATTTCTCTTCGGGCGTCTACGTCGGACGGTTCGTCGTCGTTGATTCAGGCTCAGAATTATTTGCGTCAGCTTTACTCTTACGACAATGTGACCTTGTCGACACGGGTTTCGAGTGCTTTGGTTCAGCAGGAGCTTACGCTTCAGGGTCTTAATGGTATTGTTGCTACGTTGTATGCCCGGGAGTCTGTTCCGGAGGATACGGGGGGTTCTTTTACGCTTCAGTCGTTGCCTGCTGTTGGTTCTATTGTTTTGCGGGATCGCAGTGGTTTGACTCTTGGTTTTGATTCTGACGGTCGGTTTAAGGAGTATGTTGAGTTGAGTAGTACGCTTGCGTCGTCATTGAACTCAGAGGGGGTTATGGCGTCTGGAGTTGGTGATTATGTTTGGCTTTGGGGGAATAATGTAAGTTATCTTGTTTCGCTTCTCGACGGTCGTTTGCTTCTTTCGGATTCGTCTGTTTCTTTTGCTGCGGAGTCTGCTCAGTTTGCGCCTTATTCAGATGGCCTTCTTGCTTTGTGGAGCGGGAGCGACAAGGATGTTTCATTCCGTCTTTATAGGGATTCGTCTATTTTTCATGCGGGTCGTTATTCCTTGTTTGAGCGTCCGTCTTACGTCACTCCTGTTTCGTCGTCTGATCCGTCAGGTTTGTTTAGGTTGAAGTCTTACGAGACAGTTAGTGTTTATAGTATTTTGGGTGTGAGTGGCTCCGGCTCGGACTCTGATTTTCTTATTGCGTCTATAAGCTATAAGTTGAGTGTCGGTAGTTCTCCTGTTCAGTATGGTTTAGCACGCTATCGTCGTTCTGGTTCTGAGTATTACTTGGATTTGACGATGATGTTGGCTAATACCACGTCGTCTTTTGCGTCTGCGTCGTCTTACTATGATGGTGTTTGGTATATGCCTCTTTCGTCGGATTCGATGGGTAGTCTTTCAGGTTTCTTGGTTCATAATGAGTCGTCTCCGGGTCTTGGTGTCACGAATGAGGCAGGAGTCTCAGTGTGGTCTAAGTCTTTAGATCTTGAGCTTATTTCGGGCAGCGATTCCGTGGGTTCCTTGTCGGGTGTCAACGTTTTGAGTATGCGTGTTGTGAGTCCCACGTACATGGTTATGATCTACGAGCGTGATTCGAAGCGTTACTTGGGGTTAGTGTACTTTGTCATTAGTTCCGATACGGTTAGCAAGTTCCGTTATAGCATTTCCAAGGAGGAGCCGTTCGATGTTCCCTACGCAGATTCCATTGTCAGCATTTCTGGTACGTCTTTGACGCTTGTAGGCACTCCGTCTGGCGGGGGGTCGTCCTTATCGTCGTATGTGTTCTGGTATGGTTCTTATACGAGTATAGGGAATGGCTTCTTATCGTCTTATAGGGTTCTTACGGCCTCTACTGCTGGTTCGTATGTTTTGACCAATGCGGGGAGTGTAGATTACTCTACTGGTATTATCTACGGTCTTGGAGGTTCGTCTGGTAGTTATGTTGAGTATGAGGTTGGTTCGACCTTGTCAGGAGGTTCTACATATCCGCTGTTGAGTAGTGTTGTTGTAGAGAGTTAATTTTCGTCTTAGTTCATGGATTCAGTAAGACAGGCTTTTAGGCGTTATTTCATAGATGAGCTTCGTGTTGATCCGGGATGGTCAGAGTATATAGATCTTCTTGTTTCGGCATTAGATGTTCGTGCTCTTCATTATCTTCAGTCTGCGGGTGTTCCTTTTGAGTTTTTGTTTTCGGCGTTTGGTTCTCTTTTCGAGAGTAGCAACTCCTTCGTTCAGGTTTATCATCATAAGGATGGCGAAGATGACAAGAATGCTTATACACTTTTAGGTTTCAACATGCCCTTTGGGGCTACTACCTATTATGACTTTGGCGAGGCTCGTGTTACGAGTATGCTTCAGGATGTTAAGGATGCGTCCGGAGTTCTTACGTCATGGGCTACGTGTTCCTTGTGGGTTGTTCCGGATACTGTTACTTTAGAGGTTCTTTTAGCTGCTGGTGATTCTTGGGCTTCTTTCGTCGCCGAGAATGCTGTTTGGGATTCGTCTGTTGATTTGTTCAAGTATGACGTGTCTACTCCGTGTTGCTTCTTTGTTCGGGTGTGGGATTATCTTCATGATTCGTCTGATTCTTTAATTTCTCCTGAGACTAAGAAGGACCCGTCTTGTGTTGGTCTTCAGCTCGTTGGTGTTCCTGATGGTGTTAATGCGTCTTTCGTTTCTGGAGCTCGTCAGTCGTCAGGTGTTGGGAATAGTTTGTATGGGGTTTCTCCGTATGCTGTTTCATTGTTTCGGCGTCTTTTTGGTCTTGGGATTGATTACACACTTTGTCCTTTTAGGGTTTACTTAGTAGCAGGTTCTAATTTAGGTTCGACTACCGTAGAGTGGGATTCTTGGGTTGAGTTTCGTCAGGTTTTAGATGCCTTGAATTCTTTTGCTCCTTTGTCAGGGAGCGGTTACTCTGAACTTGTAGGGTTGGTGGCTGCCGAGGATAGTCTTGTGTCGGCAGTTCACGATTTGTGGGGTACTGGTGATAATGTGGTATCGTCTAATTCTCCGTCTGCGTCTTTACGTGCTATTTTCGCCAAGTATGGGAGCATTGTAGGTTACGACAAGAAGCTTTGGGTTGTTGGCAATAACTCTCCGGGCTCGAAGCTTATTTATCTTGCAGGTTATCCTGATTCGTCGAGCGAGTGGGGTTCGTCGGCTCGTTATGTGTGGGCGTCTCCGTCGGAGACTACTATTTCGGAGGAGGCGTCTACGTCGTCAGCTCCGGGAGGTTCTTTTAAGGTTGGTTATGGCGGCGGATCGTCAGCAGGTAGTGGTTGGTCTGCAAAGTTGACGTCTGATTATAGTGTTCCTCCTCAAATATATCATTCGTCGGAGTTGCTTCCTTATGCTGGTTTCGAGGGTATCGTTTTTGGCACTCCTGTTTCTGATGCCGATCCTGTTTCTATTCCTCTTGTCACTCCGGATTCAGCTACGTCTGCGTCGTCTATTTCTTATGGTATTACGAAGGATTATTATGATTTATCTCTGAATGCTGGTTCCATTGATCGTATTATTTTGTCCTTCGGTTGTTCGCAGGCTCAGTTTTATTCTATGCTTCTGGCCAGTGGTTTGGCTTCGTCGGAATCTGAGTGCGATGGTTTTATACGTCGTCTTGAGGATATATTATCGGCTTCGGTCCCTATAGGTGTTAGGGTCCAGATAGAGTTTAACTATCGTCCGTCTCGTGTAGAGTTGAGTTTTGCGGTTAACACGCCGGATTTATCTCCTTTTGTTTTGTTTGACGACGGAGGTTCGGGGGTTTCTACTAAGACTATTTCTGTTGGTGCCGTGGCAGGTTCTACTACTGTAGATATTTTATCCAATTCGGAGTGGGTTGTTAGTGGTAGCGGTGTTGGTCCGTTTGCTCGTGTGAGTGTTGACGGGAAGGTATTTTTGCCTACGATTCATATTGATGTTCCGATTGAGGGTTCTCAGGATTTGAACTTCATGACTTCTGATAATGAGTTATTAGTCACGTCTGACGGTGATAACTTTATAGTTAGGGAGGGTGGAGATTCTACCGTTGTTTATATTCAGTCGAACGAGGGTTTCACGTTAATGAAAGAAGATTCATGATACAGGTTCGTAGTGTTTCCGCCTTATCGGATGGTGAGGTAGGAGTTATTTGCGCAGAGGGTATAAATCGTCTGATAGGTTTACTGGGAGGAGTAGAGACCAATATCTCGTATCAGCAGTTGACTAATGTTTTATACTTTAACAGTAGTATTGGAGAGTTGATTACGTCGTCTGCTCCTGTTGATTTAACATTTGAACAGGTTCAGTCGTATATTGTTTATTGCACTGCTGTTGGTTATGGGTTGGTTGTCGGGAGTCCGGAGCCGTTTGTTGACTCTGTCACGTCTAAGACTTTAGGTTCGTCTGTTTTGGTCACGTCTGTACTTACTGCTGATGTTCCTGTTGTAGGTGACGGTGTTGTAGGAGGTTTTGGCCTTTTACTTGGAGGCAATCTTGATTGTCATAGTGAGGGCAACTTGCCGGGTGTTCCGTCCTTCAATTATTTGCCGGGCAAGGAAACAAGGAATGAGCGTTTGTTTGTGTTTACGATGCCTGCAGAAGTTATCAAGAAGGAGAAGGATACCACTTTGTCTTTACCGTGGGAGATTATCTATCGGAACGTTTAGGGCGTTATTACAACTTTTTTGTGTGAGCTACGTTAATGTCAGACGTAGCTTTTTTTATTATGCGTAAGTTTCTGAAGGATAATTGCTCTTTGATGGAGCATCAGGTTGACTGCTGTCGTTCACTTATTTCTAAGCGTCGTGCTTTATTTGTGGACGCTGTAGGCAATGGTAAGTGTAAGTCAGGTGATAGTCGCTTGTTTTTTAATGGGGGTTATCCGAAGTTAAAGGACTTAGTTTCCGGGGCTTCTGAAGGTTTTACGGATTTGTCTGGGTCTGTTTATCAGTGGGACGGCAAGTCTGCGTCTGCGTCGTCCTTTTACAAGGAGTCGAATTGTCGTTTATATCATTGGCTTTGTAAGTCTGGTCGTGAGTTTAACGGCACTGCAGATCATAAGGTTTTAGCGTTACGTCGTGGCAAGTCTGTTCCTCGTCTTTACAAGATGTCATCTTTGTCTGCAGGCGACTACATCCTGCGTCCATCTTTTATGCCTGATATAGATACATCGTCTATTGACATGGACTTAGCTACGAAGTGCGTGTTGTATGGCATTTATATCAGTAGTCCGAATCGTTCCTTTGGTCCTACGACGTCTGTGTGCTATTATGGTTCGAGGCGTTTATTAGAGTGGGTTTCAGCAGCGGAGTTTTACTTCTCTTCTGTTTCGGCTTTCGTGGGGCTTTCCGATGTTCCAAATTCGGGTCGTTGTTGTCTTTCTGTTCCTTTAGAATCCTCCTGCCTGCATTCGTGGATCTCTACACAAGAAAAAGCCCCCACAGAGGCTATTTTTGGCCTTTCAGCAGCTTATAGGTTCTATGTTTTTTACGGGGTTTTACTGAGTTATGGATTGAGTGGTGGGACTGTTGGTTTTGGCACTCGGGATGTGTCTCTTCATGCGTGGATGTGTGATCTTTTGGAGTCATTGAATCTGACCTTCTCACGTCAAATTGTGTCTGGGCCACAGCGTGGTACGGATTACTTCTGCTTCTGCGATCGTCTTGGCTTCTCCTTGTTTGTTGATTACTGTCGATTGCTGTCGCCTTTATTGAAGACTGCGAATGCAGTAGATTTATCTATATTGCATGCGGTTCTTGAGATTGATGACTATTATTGGCATGATTGCTCTGGGGGTCCTTATGGTGTTATATCTGATCTGCCGTCTGACTTTGTTGCTTCTTTACGTGCTTTTAATTCTCGGTTTCGTAGGGGCTTTCTTCCGAAAGAGATTGCGCGTTGGCTTAGCAGTATATCCCAGACAGGTAATCTTAGTACTCGGGCTATTCGTCTTCTTGTTTATGCTTATATATCCGTAGGCGTTGTTCCTCCAAAGGCGTTACTTAAGTTGAGTGGTTGTGAGTTCGACGAGCTTGTTTCGCGCCGTGAGACGATAGAGGATGTTTACGATCTAACGGTTCCGGATGGGCATGTGTTTGTGAGCGATGGTTGCTTGAATCACAATACGGTTTGTTGTCTGTATTCTTATAGTTATCTGCGGTCTCGCAATAGTGTAGACTTGATGGTTGTGTTCACACCTCTTAATGCTTACACTAAGGAGATCTGGTTGAAGGATGCTCAGAAGTTCACCAACTTGCGTTGCTTGTCTATTGACGAGTTAAAGAAGCGTGTTTCGTCTGGGAAGTCTGTCGAGGATGCTATTAGTGATGTGGATGTTCTTTACGGGAAGCATACGCATTGTAAGACAGATTACGCTTTGCTTCGGGAGCTTTATTTATTGGGTACAAAGAAGCGGATATTAACGACTTTGGATGAGTGTCATGCCTTTCGCCGACCCAAGACAGATTTGGCTACTACTATGGGTTTGTTGCTTCGCAACACTTACGCTTTGTGGGGTATTACCGCGACGATCTTGTCGAAGAACTGTATTGACACTTATCATATCATCAACTTTGTTTATCCACGGTTTTTCCGGTCTATTCGGGGTTTCCAGAATCAGTTTTGTCGTATGGAGTCTAAGATCATAGGCCGGAATCCGGATGGTTCCTTTAAGAAGGTCTATACGATCGTTGACTATAAGGACCCGAAGGCATTGATGGATTACTGTTCGTCGGTTTTGGTTGTAGGTAGTCCTCCTGTTGAGGCTCATGTTCATATGGTTCCTTATACTATGTCTGATGAGGAGTCTGATTTATATGCTCGTGTAGCTAATGGCATTATGTTGTCGGGAGCGGATGACGAGGATGACACGTCGTGGTTGAAGCGTGCTTTGTCTCGGGATGATATTCTTTCCCGTGATGTTAAGTCCGTGAAGGATTTAGAGCGCCATTCGTCGCGCTTTATCTATCTTCAGGCTGTCACGGATGGGTGTTTAAATGATGACGGCACATTCGGCACGAAAGGTGGCAACAAGGTCAATGCTCTTATTGGCTTGTGTCGTGATATTGCGAGCCGTAATGAGTCTGCTCTTATTTATGCGGATTACTACACTACGGTTGACGTGTTGCTTCATCATTTACGGCGTTCTGGGATTAAGGATTCTAACGGGAAGGATATTGTTGTTGTTGAGCAGTCGTCGCGTGTTGGTTTGAAGAAGAATCAGGTTACCGAGTCGATGTGTTCTCTTAGGAGTTACTTTATAATCATGACTCGGTCGGCTACGGAGTCTGCTAATTTCACGTTTTTGAATAACGCCATTCTGTTTGACATTCCGGTCGTTCCTATTTCGGTTATCCAGTTTGTAGGTCGTATTACACGTAGGTCGAGCAAGTTCTTAGGCAATCTTCATGCTTGGTATTTTCGCAATGGTCGTGACATTAGTGAGTATAAGCTTCGATTGGTTGGTTTCAAGACTTACATGCAGGAACGTATTTCCTTTGAGGTTCCCAATTTTCCGCGTGAGTATGTTAAGGCGATGACTGACGGTGAACATCTGAAGATGGCTAAGCGAGTTTTGTTGTGGCATGACTTGAAGCCTCAGAAGGTTAAGCGACAAGACGCTCCTGCTTCTCCGCAGGGTACATTGTTTTGATGAGATTTGGAGAATTAAATTAATTTTCATATCTTTGTGGTGTGTTATTAATTTTGGTGGTTATGGAGAAGGTTGTTTCTTTTGTGGATTCTGTTTGCGGAGACATGGATGATATTTCTTATCATGACATGAATTTGGTTCCTGACTCTGCTTTGGAGTCCGATGAGGAGGAGGTTATGGCAGCCTTATCGAAGCATGTAAAATCTGATCCGGGTTATTTTCGCGGTGCTTCTCAGGAGTCTGCAGATGCACTTACGGATTGGTTATTACATTATGCAGGGTTTTAGTATGGTTGTAAAGATAGTTTACTCTGCTACTGCAGAGTTAGAGATTGCCGCATTAAAATCCAAGTTATCTGATCCGGCGTTGTCTGCTGTAGCTTCAGAGTGTTTGCAGTCTATAGGTACTATTTTGCATCATTTGCGTGTCCATCCGTATCACATTCCTTCTGAGTTTAATCCTCATAGGTTGTGGCGGGATTTTAGTGGTTATATAGGTGTTTACTTGGAGCCTTCTAAGCACGCCGATGGTCAGAATGCTCATCGGATGGTTTACAGGGTGATGTCGGCTACTGATGATTTTAGTGGGATAGATGATCCACGCTTTGATTACATTCGAGATCGTGCAGGCGATTTGTCGGGTGTGGATTACGTGGTTCATATTTGGGTTGGGTGCTATGATTATCATGGCAGTAGGAAGTCAAAGACTCGGTCTGATGTTAAGGATACATTTGTGGGTTAACTTTTGTATTTATCGTGATTGTTTTAATAAATGCGACTATTGACTATGTTCTAACAAGCTGTAGCAGATGATGTTGTGTTAGATGTTTGGTGGTGTAGCTTATGGATTACTGTTGTGATGATATTGATGGTTATGTTCCGATGGATGTTTATCGGGATTCCTTCTCCGATTGCGAAGAGGTTGATATTATGTCTTTTGCATCATTATTGATTCTTTTTTGTCGTGATTTCGGGTTCGCGCAGGATATTTATGAGGAGTAGATTTTAGTTGTATATTTAGGTTTTTCGACTTGATTTTCAATGGGTGCAGGACGTCAGATGGTCGTCCTTGTGTCAATGTTTTTTCGGGTTACTCTTTATTGTGGTCATTATGGTTGTTTCGATAAATAGTAGTTTTATGCGGAAGCTTCCGGTGGGTTCTACGGTTCGGTTGAAAGACATCGTACTTGGGGCTTTGCTTCTTTACTCGGGTGGAGGTTTAGATGGGACAGCAATTATTTCTGACGGTGTAGATTTAAGGGTGGTGCTTTTATATAAGGGAGGTAAGTTGGAGATGGTTAAAGTCAGTACGTCGAGCTTGAGTCCTGAATATAATCTTTACACTTTCCAGATTGTGTCTACAGGTGAGTTAGAGTTAGTGTATATGCAGTAGGTCATGGATAAAGGTTCATATACTTACAGAGGTTATCAGTTTCTTTCTGACGATCGTCGTGAGGCGCTTTTGGAGTTCATTTTGGATTACACGGGACCTTACTTGGATCACGATCGCTTTGTGGTTCAAAACTATCTTTTGATCTCGGGTCTTGTTGCGGACGCTTTGCTTCAGGCGCGTGCTGCGTTTTGGTTCATGCATGCTCATCTGGAGGATGTTGTTTTAGGTGATTGTACTTTGCATTCTCTTTTTGAGGAGACCGCCGGGTTTGCAGGCATTTCACTATCTAAGACAAAGTCGGTCTATGCATCAACCTTTGATGGGCGGTGCTTGCGTGATATATTGCATAAGAAGCGGCTACTTAATGCTTCGTCCACTTCGGGCGTGAAGTAGCAATTATATATCCTGCAAACCAAAACATTTTAGTTTATGGATATTACGGGTATTTTTTCTGAGAGCTTCTGGTGGGTTGCTCCTGTTATTTCTACTGCCACGGTATTGCTTGCGGGCGTTGTGAATGGTCTTCTCAAGATTGAGAAGGGTGTCTGGCCTCAGGTTGTGGCTTGGGTTCTGGCGTCCGGTCTTTCTGTCGGGGCATATTTCGCTGGTCTTGTAGAGATGGGTGATCCTCAGTGGCTTGGAGTCGTAGCCTTGTGTGTTGTCACGGGTTTGTCGAGTAATGGCATTTACGATATTCCTACCATTAAGGCATGGGTTGATGCTTGGTTTGCCAAGAAGCCTACGTTGAAGCAGAAGAAGGTTCAGGGGTAGTTTGAGTTTGTTCCTGTTGTGTTGCTTTTTAGCTCTTGAGCCTTATCGGTGCCTTTTTAGGCACCGTTTTTTTTTACGTTTATGTCTGTAATTTCTTGAGGTCTTGGTAGTCTTAAGTTTTTTTTTATCATGAGAAAGTTGATAGAGCATAAAGGGAACACCTTTGAGGTTTTGGAGCCGGAGTATTCAACCTATTTTTCGTCTGACGGTGGTGCCTTACCGCACCATTTTAAGGTTGGAGATCGTGTTACGGTTATTCCGTGGTTTGTGACTAATACGGACGATGACTTTACTTATCATCTTCTTGGGGCTCGGGTGTTGATAGACGTTTATGGCGGGAAGTCCTATACAATCGCGGATGTACTTCCTGAGCGCGTAGAGTCTAACGGTCATTCACGTTATGGCGATAACACGGAGGTCTTGTATAGGTTGATGGGTTGCGGAGATCATCTGTTTTCAGCAGATTTGTTCTGTGAGTATTACTTAAATGTAGACTTTAACAGGCGGTATGCTTCGGACGACGATCTTGATGTCAAGTTACCTGATTCTGAATCCATGTCGGATATGCCACCTGTTTCGGAGTGCGACTGTGGTGGAGAGGTTTCTGATAATGTGAATACCAATCTATCGTCAGAGGCTTTGGGCTCCGAGTCTTTCGACGATTATCGGCATCGGGAGCGCACTCGACTGGAGTTGGAGCTTGCACTTTTAGATGCGAAGGAAGCTTGTGATACTCGCTATCGGAAATACATGGATAGTTTGAATAAGCTTCCTTTGGATATTGAATTTGTTCTGGGGTTGTATGATGCTTACCAATTGGCCGAGCGTCGTATTGCAGATTTGGAGCACATCTATCATACTTTGTTTCCAACCCCGAAGGCGTCTGATTGTCCTTCGAGCTGCGAGACGGATTAGTCTTTAAGTTTCATGAGCACGCGGATTCTGTTGTTTTCATTGCGTCCGGAGTTTCAGCAGATTTCGCGTGCTTTTTGTTGTTAGGAGTATTAATTTTTTCGCCACAATTATTTGGGCAATAAAGTTAATATTATTATCTTTGTATTGTGTTTAGATGTTGGATGCTCGGATGGTGAAATAGGCAGACACGCCGGACTTAAAATCCTGTGATCAGTAATGGTCGTGCGGGTTCGATTCCCGCTCCGAGTACAGTGTTGTAATTAATATGTATTATGAATCGCATTTCAATTAATGTTGCTAAGGAAGCAGTTGCTTTAGGCATTCTGGCTGTGTTGAAGGTCTCTCCTTCTGATGCTCCGATTGATCCTGCTTATGGTTCCGAGAAGCTTCCGGCTTCAGATTTGGTTACGGTTTATCCTCTTCCTTATCAGGAGGACCTGCGTCAGATGTTGTTTATGACTACAGGTCTTTTTGTAGCCGTTACTATGGATCGTCGGTCTGCGTCAGGATACTTTCATTGGGATCTTTTCGATCATGGTGCTCTTGTTTCTTATTCTGGTGTGCGATACTTTGAGCATTATGACGATGCTCTTGCGGATGGGTTACAGGAGGCTTTTAGATTGTTGAAATAAAAATCACATTTTTATCACAATTATTTGGATAATAAAATTAATGTTATTATCTTTGTATCATGAAGCAAGCTTATAGATATCGACTTTATCCGAATAAGACGCAACAGGTTTTGTTGCGTCAGACGTTCGGTTGTTGTCGGTTTGTTTATAATGCTACGTTGGGTGCTAAGATCAAGGCTTACGAGGCCGATAAGACTTCGTTGTCAGAGTTCGAGTGTATTAACTTGATGACGGGTTTGAAGTCCGAGTACGCATGGTTGTACGATGTTCCTGCGGTCTGCTTGGTTCAGTCGGTTCGAGATATGTATAGTGCCTACCGGATGTTCTTCAAGACGAAGCAGGGCTATCCTAAGTTTAAGTCAAAGCATCGGAGTAAGTTATCGTGCCGTTTTCCGGTTCCGGATTGTAGCGTCAATCAAGATCTGCGCCGTATCAAGTTGCCGAAGATTGGTTTGGTCCGATATAAGCAGGATCGACGGTTCAAAGGTCAGCTTAGGAACGTTACGGTAAGTTGCGACGATTGTGGTCGTTATTGGGTTAGTTGCCTTGTGGAGACGGGTGTTGCAGATCCCAAACCAGAGCCTATTATGAGTCATTCCAAGTGTGTTGGCTTGGATTTAGGCTTGAAGGACTTCATAGTTACATCCGATGGTCGGAAGATACCTAATCCCCGTTTTGCGGACGTCATAGACCGTCGTATCTCACGTCTGCAGAAGATAGAATCTCGCCGTCAGAGAGGCAGTAAAAGGCGTGCGTATATAAGGTTGAAGATAAACAAGTTATATGCAAGAAAGAGGGACTTAATTAATAATTTTATCCATCATACGGTCAACGATATCTTAGGTGAGAACCAAGCCGTGTTTATCGAGGACTTAAACGTTAAAGGTATGGTGGGTAATCACAGTTTGGCTAAATCCATTCAAAACATTTGTTGGTCCGAGTTTGTGAGGGTCTTGGATTACAAGGCCCGTTGGTTAGGTAAGACAGTTTTCAAGATCGACAGGTTTTTTCCGAGTAGTAAGACTTGCGGTTGTTGCGGTTACAAGAATGATGGCCTTACGTTGAGTAATAGGTCATGGACGTGTCCGGTTTGCGGTGCGGCCCATGATCGGGATCTTAACGCGGCCAACAACATACTAAGAGAGGGTTTAGCGCGTATTTTGCCGTCGGTGGGACGGTTCGACGGGCGTGGAGACGGAGGTTACGAAGTTGTAGAAGCGCCAATATGTGCAGTGTAGAATTGTATATAATTACCTGTGGTGTAGTTAAACGATTACTGTTTGTGATGGGAAATTTTGGAGATTGTGTAAGTTTGCTTACTTCTTATTTAGAGACGGCGAGTATTAGCCATTTTCATGGGGCTTGCAATGCTATGGAGGTATTTCGAGATTATGAAGCGATGCATACGCTTCTGGAGTACGTTCGAGATAATAAAGAGGGTAAGTTTCCGGTTTCGTCTCGGAAGGCTTTATCGGATAAGATATCTTTCTATGCTCAGTTCCTATCTCCGGATAGTGATTAGTTTTTTAGGTGCTTGGTTCTTTGGATGTTGTTTTATATTTGCCGCCTTGTCGGAATTGGTAGACGGGCTACACTCAAAATGTAGTGTCAGAGATGGCGTCTGGGTTCGAGTCCCAGAGGCGGTACGCGTTCCACGTCAGGCTTGTTATGCGAGTGGGCGTCCAACCCTTTGAGATGGCAGGAGGTTGGTTTTATAGGTTGCAGTACTGAATTTAGATTGAGTAGGTACTGGGTGCGTTGTCAGAGGTTCTTATCCTGCCCATAGAGCCGTTATTATGACTGAATATCCGGAGTGAGCGTCCGGGAGTAGCACGGCAATTAGCTTAGTAAAGGTTCTTTTGGTGCGGTTGTAGTAACAGACATATGGTTAGTCCTTGCTGGGTTTAGCATCTGCTTCGCTCAGGGTTTACGATCGCTTTATGGAGTAATTACTTTATTGGTGGGTTTATCTGTTAGCCTGCAGCTCTGACTATAAGATCCTTTACTTTTTCTTACGTTTACTTGGTATAGCCTCGGCAGCTCGCCCGGCCGGCATTATGGGAGCATCAATAGGAGCGGAGGCTTTTTTTTATATAGAAAGACTATTTCAAGGCATTGGCCGGAGGTTTGGGTTCTTTCTGAGAGACAAAGTGTTATATAGTTGCTTAAATTTTTGAAGCAAATACTTGCATAATTAAATTTAGTTTCCTATATTTGCACTCTTGTAATGTAGTAAGGTTCTTTAGAATAGTATGAGGGTGTAGCACAGTTGGTAGTGCTCCAGTAAGTCTATGAGGTCCTGTAAAGGGTAGCCTTGAGCTTGGATGACGGATGTGGTTCGAATCCCCCTGCCCTCGCCAATGCTAAAATTTAGTGTTGTGGTTATATCGCGGGGTAGAGCAGTTGGCAGCTCGTCAGGCTCATAACCTGAAGGTCGGAGGTTCGAGTCCTCCTCCCGCTACATGCACATTCTACCGTAAGAGTCTCGAGCTCCTCATGCTGGTACATTATGGTAAGGATGCAATAGAGGACACATGCATCGCGGTAGGATGTTGGTGGAGCAGTCACACTTAAAATACATGCCGAGCGGTTGCCCTCGTACACATAGGTGTAAGGCACCACAAGGCTTAGTAGCTTATCAGGCAAAGCAGGGCGTAAAAGTTGACCTTCGGGAATAATATGAGTAGCGTTGGGTAGAGGGGTTCGAGTCCTCTCCTAAGCCCTAAGTTTTTTTGACATATGGAGACTAATTGAACAGCGAGATGGTTAGTGCTTAAATTGCAAGTTAGGTACTTTCTTGTCTTAGACTGACAAAGGAATTAAGAGAACTCTCATGGAAGTTGTGGAAGGTGCACATGAATCAATGAAAGTGATTAGTATCTTACGGTTCGAGTCCGTGGTCTCTACTATTAGGGCTATTGAAGTAATATGTTGAAGATAGGCGGGAGGTTCCTTAATGTATGCTTACACCTATTGGAGTTTACGATGTAATAGCTCGTTTGGAGGAGTACTCAAGAGGTTGAAGAGACCGCACTTGAAATGCGGCAGGTCGGTTAGCTCCCGGCGCGTGGGTTCGAATCCTACCTCCTCCGCTTTTGTTGTAGTAGTTTAATTGTGAGAATACTGTAGCGGCTTCCGAAATGGGATTATGTTACGGAGATGAGTAGCGTCCAACTCTCCTACAACTTACCATATCCCCGGCTGTGGGGGATCTGAGTTTGGCTCCTTAACGGATAAGTCCAGACACCAGCCAACTGGGTCGTGAGGCCGAACAAATTGTTTTCGAGGCAGCAACACGGACTTTTTCCATAGGCGAGTGCCGGAGCGGAGGAGACAGGCTCTATGAGGGGGAGAGTATAAGTGGGTATCCCATCCCCTCTTTTTTAAGGTTTGGAGAGTTGGCTGAGTGGTCTAAAGCACCTGCCTACTAATCAGGCGTACAGCAATGTACCGGGAGTTCGAATCTCTCACTCTCCGCTTTTTGTTCTAAGGCTTCAGTGGGTTTTGCCTTTCTTTGTCTCCTGCTTAGAGTCTACTGGAGTCTTAATGTTATGCCCCTCCGCCCATTCCCTGCATGGAGGTTATAAAAACGCAGGACGACTGGCATGCTCATGTTGTATGCTCCTAATTCTGGTTGATTTAGGTTAAGATCGGCGGCCAAAGATGTTCCAGTCGATATATGGATATCATCGGGCTTCAGAGATCGGGAGCTGTCAGAGACCTCATGGGCATGTGAGGTCTTTTTTTTTGTTTCCATTTGGATTATATAATTAATTATATTATTTTTGTGATATGAAGTATGTAGATTTTATAGAGGAGATGCGGGTTTTCGATGCTGATACGTCAGCCGTTCCGCAGCTTGGTATCTTTTGGTTTGACGAGGATTCTGAGAGTTTGTTCGAGGTTCACACGAAGGACTTCGATCCTCGTAGGGTTGTCAATGGTCATTTGGCTTATGATAAGACTCATAGGTTCTGGTGGGATAAGGCTCGTTTCAGTTCCCGTAATCGGAATAATCCTGTTTATAATCAGGATTTCAAGGATGTTCCTCGAGGTCGTGTGACATTTGATGATGCTCGTTTCATAGTAAACATTGGTAGTTGGTATGAGCCGTACAAGGACATTCTTCGGGCTCTTATTGTTGAGGAGTTTGACATTCCGTCCGACTTTGAGTTTGTTGTAGACGAGCATTGGGAGTTAGGTCATGGTTTTGAGGGTAATTTTTAATCGAGGTGGTCATGGGTAGGAGTTTGCTTCCTTTGTATCTTTCATTAAGTTCGATGTGTGCGTCGGATTCTGATTTGTATGGTATTCCGTCACGGAGGACTCCTAATGGTTCTACATGCACGGGTCGAGGTAACGAAACGAGTCCTGTAGGTCATGTTCGTCCTAAGAAGAAGGAGTTTGGTAGTCGGCGTTTGAGTCGCAAGGAGCGTAAGCGTTCTAAGTAGTCTTGCTACGTTTACTGGTTTATATGGTGTGTTAGTTCAGCAGGTTAGAATACGTGCCTGTCACGCACGGGGTCAGGGGTTCGAGTCCCCTACACACCGCATTAAGTGTTACATTAATGATTAAGTTAAACAAATCTGTTTATTACGCTTTTAGCGATTATCTTTCGTCTTTGGATGCTCTTAAGTTTCCGCAGCAGATAATTGATATTGTAGACGACGCGGAATGCTTTTTAGCTTCTATTGATTTATCGTCTTTGTCTTCCACTGATCTTGATTTGTGGAGTAAAGAGTGTGCTTCTTTATCCTATGATGTAGATGTTCTTTTGGATTACATTAAATATTTTATTAAGGGTTCTATACCGAGTGTGGATAAGGGTGCTTCTATGTTTATTCTTTACGAAATATCGCATTTTTACGACATGTTGTTTTCAGAGGAGTAACTATGTCTGATTTTGGGTGTAAGTATCGGGCGTCTGCGGGTTGCACGGACTGTTCTGTTGTTGTGTTCCGGTCTTGTTCTTTGTATCGGAAGTATCATTTAATTGCGTGCGCTCAGCCATTGCAGCCTTTTCATTTTGTGACGGTGCGACACTCGTCAGGATCTCCTTTTGTTCCGTCTCAGAGTGTTGTTTGGGGTCAGTGTGTTATTTCCCAGATTGTTTCGTCCGACATGCTGTATAAGAATAGTCAATATGTATGGCTTGCCGATCGTTTGAAGTCTTTTGCGGTTCGCCGTGCTATTCAGGATTTCGGGGGTTCTCCTGTTAAGTACTTTACTTTGGAGAGTGTTATTAGTAGCTGTTATTCTTATAATCGTGGTGAGTTTGATTTTGAGCAGAGTGTTTATTTTCTCGAAATATATAACGGGAATGGTCGGACGGAGAAGGCTATGGGTATGGTTGACTCATTCATTAACTTAGCTCGTTCTGTTGGTGGGGTTGTTTTTTTGCTCACGTCGTGGTTGAAGCCTATGATTGGCAAGGATTGGTTTGAGTTAAAATCGTCGGTTGGCGGGGTTATTTCAGGTCCCGTTGAGTCTCCTACGCATCGGGTTGTCGCCTCGTCATCTTCTTCGTATGTTCCTGTATCGCCAGTTGTTCGTTCGGGGACGTCTATACCAGTTGATAGTGCTTCTCCGGTTGTTCGTGTTTCTATGAGTGATAAGGAGTTGCCTGATTATACGGATTCGGATACGCTTTAGATGAGGATGCTTAGATGATAGGTTTCGAGGTTTTTTTTTACAAGTGTGCGGGTCATAAGTCGCACCCAGATTTCGATGATTGGTTTACTCGTTTTTTAGAGCTTCCTAATTTATCGTCTCAGGATAGGACGATTTTACAGTATACCTTAGACTGTTCTGCGGTAGGTATTTATCCTCCGTGGGATTATTATAGTCGTTACTACTCTGCTCCGGATCATCAGTATAATCTCGGGGAGCTTGGTGTTGCCTTTTTAGATATTTCCGACATGTATCGCCGTATGGCTCTTATGGGTACGGTGACTGCTGCGGGTACGGAGTCTCTTCGGTTTAAGGACTACCGCGAGGAGTTAAAGAAGGCCATTGCTGCTACGGAGGATGAGGTGTCTGATTTGTCGGATATTAAGTTCACGAAGTGGGATTTTGCGGAGGAGGTCAAGCGTCCTTACACGGAGGGTATTAAGTTGGGTGTTCCGGAGATTGACGATTTGACTAACGGTTTTCAGAGTAGTACCATAGCCAGTATATGTGCTTATACGGGTCAGGGCAAGTCCACGTTATGTCTCTCGAGTCTTTATAAGGCAGCTCGTTCTGGTAGGAAGTGTTTATATGTATCTCTGGAGCTTGATCCTAATATTGTGTGGTTGATGTTCCAGACTCGTTTTTTGTACGAGGAGAAGGGGTTGAGCGTTAATTCTCAGGACTTGATCTTTCATAAGCTGTCGGGTGATAAGCAGGCTGCGGTCTTGGCGTCCAATGACGAGTTTCATAAGTTGGTTGGTGATAATATCACGATTTTAGACTTGTCTACTTTCACGAAGGGTGTGTTCATGGACCCGTCGAAGATTATTGCTGTTTATGAGGCTACGAGTAAGTATTTGGGTGGTTTGGATATTATTTGTTATGATCATATCACTCAGTTGAATGCCTTGTTTGTGGAACGAGGTCAGAGTCTTGGTAATACGATTATCGTCAATTTGCGTGCTGCAGGTTTGTCTTACACGAATCAGGCCAATGTGCATCCTGTCACTATCTTTGCTGTTCAGTGTAACCGTCAGGGTTTCACTCGTGCTGGTCGTCGGAATGGGCAGTATGACTTGATGTCTATTTCGGACCTTAATGAGATTGAGCGGTCGTCTACTTATTGCATCTTTCTTTACACTCCTCCCGACCTTGCCGATGCTCAGGAGACTCGCGTGTGTATGTTAAAACATCGCTTGGGTCGAGTTTTGCCGGAGCCTGTTACGACTCAGTTTTTGCCGGGTGTTCTTCTTGTAGGTTCCAATGTTGAGAACATCTCTTACGAGGATGAGTTTGCCGCCATTAGTGATGGTGGTGGAGTTTTTGGTGGGGGTGCCTCCGACCTCATGGGCGACTTAGTAGGAAGCTTGTAGTTGGTTGGCATCTTGCAATTATATATCCAATAAAATTGTAAGTGCCATGAAGATTCCAATTGAGGTTCACAACAAGTTCATTCCTTTTAAGGGGTTCGGGTGGTTGACTTTTCATATTTTCAGCTTTACTCGGAAGCACAAGAATTTCCACATGTCCGCTCGTACACGTAGGCATGAGTTTGTGCATACTTTACACTCACTTGAGCTTTCAGTTCTTTTTGCTGCTATTCTCATTCCTCTTGGGATTCATTATAGCTTCACATGGTGGGCTTGGACGTTGTCTGTTGTGGGTATTTTGTTTGCCTTCTGGATATGCTACGGGTTGTCATGGTTGATCGAGGTTCTTATACCTCCTTATCCGGGAGCTTACTATTATACATGTTTTGAGACGGAGGCTTACAATCACGAGGATGAGCTGGATTATTTGAGGCATCGGATTCCTTATTGGGGCTTCTTATCTTGCATTCCTAACCGGAAGGTTCGCCACCATAAGTAGTTGTTTTGGCAGTGTGCAATTATATATCCGACATCCTGAGGGGCTTATGTTTTAGGCGTCTTGGGGTGTCTTAATTATTTATAGTCATGGGAGATTGTTTTTATCAGCAGATTGTAGCGGTAGATTCGTCTACCGATACGGTTCCGGAGTCGGGTGCGTCTGTTCGTCGTGTTGGTGACTCTGTGGGTTCGTATTTGCAGGATTCTGCACGTGGTTCACGCCGTCGTGTTTCGGATTCTGCGGGGAGTTCGTCACGCCGTGGGTTCACGGATGATGAGATTCATATGCTTTCTTGTTCTTTGCTTTCGCAGCGTCGTGGTCCTCGTCGGGCTTTTTTGGAGGCTACGGATAGTAGTACCCGTCGTCGTTTGATTGCGGAGTGTAAGGCTATTCATGCTCGGGTACAGGATTCTTGTATTGAGTATACTCCTGAGGTGTGCTGGGCCATTAATGCAGTTATTGCGAATGAGGATCCGAAGGGTTACGCTATTCTTAAGAAGAGTTACAAGTCGTTGCCGGAGGAGGTTAAGCGGTTCTACAATGCCTTTGTTGAGAATCGTTATTCCGTGGAGGCTCAGGAGGCTCAGTCCTTGTTGGGTCCTTACCGTCTTGTTCAGGATGATGAGCGTGTTGCGGCCTTCTTGGAGGGTGGAGCTACTCAGGAGGATGCTCTCAATGATGTCGTTGAGGAGGCGTCTGTTGCAGGCGAGGAGCTTTACGGGGATGCATTAGATGCTTTGGATGCTTTGAGTGATCAGGCGGATATCATGGCACAGGATTTCGCCACGGAGGTTGCCGCTATGTATACGAATGGTTTGGGAGATATTGTTGCGGGTCAGGTTTCGGGAGGAGCTGAGGAGGCTTCTGAAGAGATTGTAGATAATCCGCCTGTTGAGGCCGATGTGGAGTCCGAAGATGATCCTGCTCAGGATGATGACGAGGTTGTAGAGGAGACTACTTCTGTCGAGGTAGGTGATTCTGCTCCTGTCCATGTTCCTAATAAGCGTTCTAATCGTCCTGTGGTTGACTCAAATATATTGACGATGTCTTCAAAAGGAAAAACGAATATTTTCAATGGTTCCGGACTGGATAATGAGTTCAGAAATTATTGGATTACCCCGTATTCCGACGGTAGTTCGTTCGTATTGAAGAAATATACCGGAGTAAACTATATTCCGATGTTTAAAATTTCCGAATTGTATCTGATAGCTGCCGAATGTGCTCAAGGGAAGGCTGCCTATGATTATCTCAATAAATTGAGAAATCACCGGGGATTAAGCAGTATTGCGCCGACCGATGATTTAGCCGGTTATATCTTTCAGGAATATCGCCGGGAATTTATAGGTGAGGGACAAATGTTCTTCTATTATAAACGGAAAGCAATGGAAACTATCGGGGCTGAAAATAATATCGCTCATCAAGATGTGAATGCGGTGTATAATTTGCCTATTCCGACAGTAGAAATCGATTTTGGGAATATTAAAAATTAAGCGTTATGAAAAAGATATTTTTTCTTCTTGCTTCAGTGATCCTGTTAGCATGTAGTGAGAATGAACGGATGGTATACGATGAGCATATGCACGATATCTATTATTCCATTGTGACAGATACCCGGGATAGTCTGTATGTTTCCTTGCTGATGGCCGATCAGATTCTGGAGACGACCGTAGATGTGAAGATGTTGGGAAATGTATTGACCAAGCCGCAGAAATTTAAAGTCGAGGTGGTCGGGGAGAGAACGGATGCCAAAGAAGGTATACATTATGAAAAACTTCCTGAATTCTATGAGTTCCCGGCCGGAGAATTTATTTATAAAATGCCTGTGCGGTTGATTAAAGGGGATGCGGCTATTAAACAGAAACCGGTGACTCTTACGTTGAGGCTGGTTGCTACCGGTGATCTGGGTGTGGCCTATGCCGATAAGTCCGAGATTCGTCTGCTCATTGCCGATATGTTGAAAAAGCCTGAGGGAGAAGGCTATTATGGAGATATGACTGCGTTTAAGAAATTATTCGGCGAATATTCCCAAAAAAAGCATATGATGATCATCGAAATGACCGGACATGATTTTTGGGAAGATACCTATGGTAGTGGAAACGGTAATTATGGCATTTATTACGAGGAAGATTATTACACTCCCTATGCCAGAAAACTGTATAAGATCATTACCGGGAGTGAAATCAGGGATGAAACCGGTAAAGTGATGCAAGGATGGAATGTACCTTAGTCTATGGGTTGTTAATTAAAAAAGAAGATAGCTATGAAAAAATTGAAATATATAGGAATATTATTTTTGTTGATCCTGTTCTCTTGTGTGGATGATGAATCCAGATACGGAGATATCGATATCGATGAGATTAAAATTGAGGGGATCAAAGATTATCAGGAGATCGAAGTGGGAGGGAAATTGACCATCACTCCGGTAGTGACGACAAAGTTCGGCGAAAAATCGGATCTTTCCTATGTGTGGTATAAATACGGGTGTCCGAGCAGAATTGCTGCCATTGCTCTTCCAAAACCAAGTGGTGCGAAATAGGTACC
>ENA-USYP01001157-USYP01001157.1-human-gut-metagenome-genome-assembly--contig:-NODE-1157-length-21571-cov-7.249186_pt1 | contig 21571 bp, 19 predicted proteins | sample MGYA00250065_ERZ773512 | MGnify/ENA primary metagenome ERZ773512 (study PRJEB29103, sample SAMN06112003) | human gut metagenome | biome: human gut; feature: ankylosing spondylitis patient; material... | reverse complement strand
GTGGTGCCACCAGGAATCGAACCGGGGACACAAGGATTTTCAGTCCTTTGCTCTACCAACTGAGCTATGGCACCATTGTTTCTCTTTTGCGGTTGCAAAGGTAGTGAAACTTTTGGACTGTGCAAGGGCTTTGGAGATAAAAAACGCTGATAATTGCCTATGTGGCTAAGTATCAGCGTTTATAATTTAATAAAAAAAGTGTTTTTTTTATTCTTCTCCCTTTTCTGCTTCTGCATTTTCGGTCGTTTCGTCTTTCAGCGGGTTCCAGCCTTGAGCTTTCAGCTCAAATTCCTGACCATCGCGGGTGATCAAAGCACAACCCAGTTCCGGTTTCGTGATATGACCGATCAGCTTCACACCTTCCATTTCAGAAATCTTCTCGTGGTCAGAGATGGGGACGGTGAATAGCAATTCATAATCCTCACCACCGTTCAGTGCACATGTAGTCAGATTCATGTTGAACTCCTCTGCCATGACAGCTGTCTGGTAGTCGATAGGAATATGCTCTTCGTAAACGCGGCAGCCTACTTTACTTTGCGTACAGATATGCAGCAATTCAGAAGATAAACCGTCTGAGATATCCATCATGGAAGTGGGTTGAATCCCTTCTTCCGCTAATTTCTCGATGATATCACGACGTGCCTCCGGTTTTAGCTGGCGTTCCAGAAGATACTCTTTTCCAGAGAAATCAGGCTGCACATCAGTCTTCCCTTTTAATGCCACTTTCTCGCGTTCCAATAGCTGTAAACCCATATATGCCGCACCCAAGTCACCGGTCACACAAACCAGATCAGTCTCTTTGGCACCATTCCGGTAGACAACCTTATCCTTATCTGCCTCACCAATACAAGTGATGCTGATTGCCAGTCCTGTAAGCGAGGAAGAAGTGTCACCACCTACGATATCCACGTCGTACTCCTCACATGCCAGGCGGATGCCTGCATATAGCTCCTCCATATCTTCTACGGAGAAGCGCTTGGAGAGAGCCAGGGAAACCGTTATCTGCTTCGGGGTACCGTTCATGGCATAGATGTCGGAGAAGTTCACGACAGCCGCCTTATAGCCTAAATGTTTCAGTGGGACATAAATCAAATCGAAATGTACACCTTCCATCAGCAAGTCGGTAGTAATCAAAACCTGCTTTTCGGTAGGATAGGAGAGCACGGCGGCATCGTCGCCTACACCGTACTTACTTGATTCATTCTTCAGTTCAATGCCTTCGGTAAGGCGGCGGATAAGACCGAACTCACCGAGGCTTGATATTTCTGTTCTCATGATTACGCTCTGTTTATCAATTCTCTCATAATTTCCGTCATCTTCGGTTGTGCAGCATCGGCAGCTTTCTGTACTTCCTCGTGCGTTACTTCCACAATCTTACCTTCCACACCGAGGTCGGTAATCACGGAGATACCGAACACTTTGATACCACAATGATTGGCAACAATCACTTCCGGCACTGTAGACATACCTACTGCATCCGCACCGAAGATATGGAATAATTTATATTCGGCAGGGGTTTCAAATGTCGGACCTTGTGTACCGACATATACGCCGTGTTGCACCTTAATTCCTTTTTCTGCTGCAATAGCATTCGCCTTACGGATCAGCTCTTTGTCATACGCCTCACTCATATCCGGGAAACGCGGGCCATACGGAATGTTCTTGCCACGCAACGGATGTTCCGGGAAGTAATTGATATGATCCGTAATAATCATCAGGTCGCCGATTTCAAAATCAGGATTCGTACCACCGCTGGCATTTGAAACGAACAGGGTTTTGATTCCCAGTTCACGCATCACACGTACGGGGAATGTTACTTCTTTCATCGAGTAACCCTCGTAGTAATGGAAGCGTCCCTGCATTGCCATGATATCTTTGTTGCCTAACTTTCCGAATATCAGTTTTCCGCTGTGTCCTTCTACCGTCGATACGGGGAAGTTCGGGATTTCCTCATATTTTATTTCATACTTCTCAGTGATTTCGGTGGCGAGACTGCCTAAACCGGTTCCGAGGATAATTGCTGTCTCTGGTTGTGTGTGCATTTTACCTTTTAGGTAAGCTGCTGTTTCTTGAATGAGCTCTAACATAGCCAATAATATTTTGGTTAAATATATGTTGTTGATTTTGTAAAAATTCTATCTCAATAGGCAAAACGTATAGATACGGTTTCAATGCTTCGGCCAATGCCGGATGATGTTGCAGCCTTGTCGCATCCTTTTCTGTTGTGATTATCAGCTTCTTATTGCCTTCCATACGCTCGAAGCGTTCCTTGATCATTTGCAGATCCTTGCTACTGAAATCATGGTGATCGTCAAACTGGCATATGTTCACATGCGGCGTATACGCTTCCAGTTTTTCCACCAAGGGTGCGGGCGAAGCGATTCCTGTAACCAGCAACACCTGTTCGTCTTTTTCCAGTGATGTGAGTGTTCTCCGCTTCTTGCCGAAAAGCGGTGTCAGTGCTCCGTATCGGAATGAGGAGAAATAAAGTTGTTGGTATGGGTACAGTTTCAGTCTTTTCGTGATGATATTGAAATCTATTGGTTTGATATCCTCCGGACATTTGGTTACGATCACGATATGCGCCCGGTTTTTACCGTCTTCCGATTCGCGCAATCGTCCTGCCGGAAGCAGGGTGTCATCTGAGAACAACCTGTGAAAATCAGTCAGCAGTATATTCAGTCCGGCTTTTACATGCCGGTGCTGGTAAGCGTCGTCCAGTAGCACCACATCCACTTTGGGATTGTCCAACTTCATCAGTTGTTCGATGCCATGACAACGATTCTCGTCTACAGCCACCCGGATATCCGGGAATTTGGTTTTTATCTGATACGGTTCGTCGCCGATGCGCTTTACGTCTGTTTCTTCCGTAGCCAGCACATATCCCTTGCTTTTCCGTTTATAACCGCGACTCAGCATGGCAACGTTCGCTCCTGTCTGTTGCAACAGCTTGATAAGATACTCCGTGTGTGGCGTCTTGCCTGTTCCGCCTACAGCGAGGTTTCCGACGCATACCACAGGTACGTCAAAACTCTTTGACTGGTAATATCCCCAATCAAAGAGTTTATTTCTCAGGTATACTCCCGTCCCGTAAATCCACGAGACGGGGTATAGCCAATAGTGTATCTTAACCAGCGGTTCTTCCATTCACTCCTTTCTTTAATTGATGTTCAACTCGAACGGAACGCGTGCTTGAATCTTATCGTAATTCTCAAAGTTATTCAGCCAATCGAACTGATTGTAAAGTTCACCTACTTTGCCTTTCAGCATACGAGATTGGATATATCCACCCGGATTCGTATCCATCAGCGTTTCGAAGAAACTCTTCTTGCCGGGGTAAGACATTACGGTGTAAGCATCCAGTCCGGCTTTTGCGATAGCCATTTCCAATGCTTTGTCCAGTCCGCCCAGTTCGTCTACCAAGCCCAGTTCTTTGGCTTTGGCGCCTGTCCACACACGACCTTCGGCAATCTTCTTGATTTCGTCCGTAGTCATGCCGCGTCCTTCTGCGCAACGTTTCACGAACAGTTCATAACCCTCGTTCACCATATTTTGCATCAAAGCCTTTTCACCATCATTCAGTGCACGTCCCATCATTCCGAAGTCAGAATATGTATTTGTCTTCACAACGTCAAATGAAAGACCGATCTTGTCTGTCAATCCCTTCACGTTGGGGAACATACCGAAGATACCGATGGAACCCGTCAGCGTGGTCGGGTCAGCTACGATGCTGTCTGCGTTACAAGAAATATAGTATCCGCCTGATGCAGCATAGTCACCCATAGATACAATTACCGGTTTTTCTTTCTTCAACTCGGTCACTGCATACCATATTTGTTCCGAACCGAAAGCGCTACCACCCGGAGAGTTCACACGCAACACTACCGCTTTCACGTCTTCATTTTCTTTCAGTCTGCGCAAGTCGCGGATCACCTTTTCAGAGTTGATTCCATTTTCGCTATCGGCATATGAACTTCCGCTATCAATGGCACCATACGCATAGTACACGGCAACAATGTTTCCACTCTTATCCTTCGGAACGTTTTTCTTTACGTTTACCATATCTTTCAGAGTCAGTACCGGCATACGGTCATCTTCATCTATGCCTATCAGAGTTTTCAGATAGTTGCGTACATCATTCTTATATATTAAGGTGTCTGCAAGTCCATATTCCACGCAGTCTTCTGCAGGGTAGAACATCAGCATCTTGTCGGCAGCCTCGTTCAGTTTCTCTTTGCTTACGCCTCTTGATTCGGAGATATCACCCAACATTTGTCCCCAGATGCCATCCAGGAATACAGTTACCTGTTCGCGGTTGGCCGGGCTCATTTCGGTAGAGATAAACGGTTCTACAGCCGATTTGTAAGTACCTACTTTGAATACCTGCATTTCCACACCAATCTTAGACAACAAATCCTTGTAGAAAACCGGAGTAGAAGCCAGACCGTACCAGCCGATTGAACCTTGTGGATTCAGCATCACCTTGTCGGCTACACTTGCCAGGTAATACAGACGCTGTGAATATTGGTCGCCGTAAGCTACTACGAATTTACCGCTGGTCTTGAAGTCAGCCAGTGCTTTGCGTATTTCTTCTATGGAAGCAAAACCTGCACCCATTGAACCGGCCTGCAGATAAATACCTTTGATGTTTTCGTTATCCTTAGCCTTCTGGATAGACGACAGAATGTCATCCAAACCATAAGTGGTTTCATCTTCACTCAGGAACATGTCGAATGGATTGTCCTGACTGCGTTCAGAGAGCATACCTCTCATGTCGAGCATCATCACAGAGTTCTTGCGTACTTGTGTTTCAGACTCCGACGAAGACAGCATACTAAACAGTATCAGGATGCTGACGAAAAACAACACAACGCATGACACGATAATACCTGTGATGGTGGCAAGCGTAAATTTAAAAAATTCTTTCATTGTAGTTATTGTTTTTTGTATGCTAACTTATAAAAGCTAACAAAGATAAATAATTGAATTGATATTTACCCTATCTGTCGCAAGGTTTTTCATTTTGTCACACTGTCTATCACAAAACATTATTATCTTTGTGTCGTTTAACGTTAAAAGGAGAACAAATCATGGGTAATAAAATCTATCCGATCGGCATACAAAGTTTTGAGAAGATTCGTAAAAACGGTTACTTTTATGTTGATAAGACGGCACTGATCTACAGATTAGTGCAGACTGGTAGCTATTACTTTTTGAGTCGGCCGCGACGTTTTGGCAAGAGTCTGCTTTTGTCTACTTTAGAGGCTTACTTCTCGGGTGCACGCGAACTTTTTGAAGGACTTGCTTTGGAGCAGTTGGAGAAAGAATGGAAAAAACATCCGATTTTGCATCTGGACCTTAATATCGGGAAATATGACGCGCCCCACAGCCTTGACGATATTCTGAATAAGGCATTGTTAGAGTGGGAAGCCATTTATGGTACAGGTGCGGGTGAGGTAACTCTTGCTCTGCGCTTTGCAGGTGTAGTGGAGCGGGCTTACAAGCAAACCGGCGAAGGTGTTGTTATCCTTGTTGATGAGTATGACAAGCCTATGTTGCAGGCTATTGGAGACAAAGAGCTTCAGACCGAATTTCGTAATACCCTGAAACCTTTTTATGGTGTACTCAAGACAATGGACAGATGTATCCGGTTTGCTCTGCTGACGGGAGTAACTAAATTTGGTAAAATCAGTGTCTTTAGTGACTTGAATAATCTGAATGACATCTCTATGGATGAGCCGTTCGTTTCTATTTGCGGATTAACGGAGAAAGAAGTACATAATAATCTGGAAGAAGATTTGCATGAACTGGCAACGGTACAAAAGATGACGTATGAACAAGTTTGTGCCGAGTTGAAGGAGTGTTACGATGGCTATCATTTTGTAGAAGATTCTGAAGGGATCTACAACCCTTTCAGTGTACTGAATACCTTTTATAAAATGAAGTTTGGTAGTTATTGGTTTGAGACCGGGACACCTACTTATCTCGTAGAATTGCTGAAGCATAATCATTATGATCTGGAGCAGATGACTCACGAAGAAACCAGTGTGGATGTCTTGAATAGTATCTATGATGATGATAGTCCCATACCTGTGATTTATCAAAGCGGATATTTGACGATTAAGGGATACAATTCTCGTTTCGGCACCTACAGTTTGGGGTTCCCGAATAGAGAAGTAGAAGAAGGGTTTATAAGGTTTTTAATGCCATTCTATGCTCGGGTTAACAAAGCGGAAGCTCCGTTTGAGATACAAAAGTTTGTTCGTGAAGTAGAGAGTGGGCAACCCGATGCTTTCTTCCGTCGTTTGCAAAGTTTCTTTGCCGATACTCCTTATGAGCTTGTCAGTGATCTGGAACTTCATTATCAGAATGTGCTGTTTATAATCTTCAAGTTGGTAGGCTTCTATACGGAAGCAGAGTATCATACATCTGAGGGACGTATAGACTTGGTGCTGAAAACAGATAAGTATATCTATGTTATGGAATTCAAGCTCGAAGGTACTGCCGAAGAAGCATTGCGGCAAATAGAAGAAAAACGATATGCTCTACCTTTTGAATCCGATTCCCGTAAGTTATTTAAAATTGGGGTAAACTTTAGTAATCGTACCAGGAACATAGAACAATGGATCATAAAATAACATTTTAAGAGAAAATCATAAGAATCGACAGATAAATCCTATCATTTTAAACATAGCACTGCACGACATTGTTCGTGTGGTGCTTTTTATTTTTAATACAATTGATTATGAAACAAAACAGTTTAACCGGCTTCATGAATGAAGTCATTGTAGAGTTGCAGCAGGAGGGGCGTTTCGCCACTGCTAATATCTACAAGTATGCCCTGCGGGCATTTACCCAATCTGTGGGAGGTGGTGAAATCTTCTGGGGAGGTCTGAACAGGGGAGCTTTGCATCGCTTCCAGACTTATCTGGAAGATTTGCAGAAGAGTTACAACACTATCTCTACTTATATCCGTGCGCTGCGTGCGGTTTACAATAGGGCAGTGGACCGTGGATTGGTGGCGGGTGAATTCCGTCTGTTTGCAAACCTGAAGACAGGAGTGGTTTCGGAAAAGAAGCTGGCAGTTACAGCTTCACAGATGCAGAAGCTGGTGCATACGCCCCGAAGCCGACAGCTACCGCCGAAGGTTCGTCAAGCACAAGACATTCTCTCATTGATGGTGCTGTTGCAAGGGATGCCTTATACCGACCTGGCGCATCTGCATAAAGCGGACCTGAATGATACTTTGCTGACTTGCCATCGCCAGAAGACGGGTACGGAACTATGTGTGAAGGTACTTCCCGAAGCTATGAGACTGATCGAACGCTACCGTAACCATAAAGCAGATTCTCCTTATCTTCTTAATATCCTGAGTGGCACTTGTTCGGAAAAAGAAGCTTTCGAAGAATATCAGGGGAAACTTCGCGATTTAAACCTGCAACTGTCCAAACTTCCCGGACTGTGTGGGGTAGAAGGGGTGAAAGTCAGTTCATACACCGCACGCCATACATGGGCTACACTCGCCAAGTACTGCCAAGTGCCGGAAGAAATCATTTCCGAAGGATTGGGACATTCCTCACTGGAAGTTACTCGTACCTATCTGAAAAGTTTTGGAGGAGATGAACTTGAAAAAGCAAACCGGATGATAATTGATTACATTTCTACTGGAAGAAAAAAAGTGTGGAGTGGAGCTTGAATTTGCTGTTACTTCGTAAGTAACGGTATGCAGAAGGCATTACTTCGTAAGTAACGGATGTATAATCTTGCTGCAAAGATATTAAATTTTTAATAAAAACAAATTATAAATAATAATTTTGACTGATATTTAACTGAAAACACGACTCAAACAACCAAGACAAATTATAAATCGACATATTACCGGCTTATCGGCTATGAGAAAACACATAAATTCTCCTTTCCACGTTTCACCTTCAACATGGACCTGTGATATTCTACGCTTTATTTTTGCGTATTCTGCTCTTTAGACGCCCGCCGTATTCCTATAACACCTTATATTTTCCGTATTTGCGTGCTTCCGTTACTTACGAAGTAACGGTTAAAGACAATAATTATGCTAACACAACTGACACAAACAGCTATCGCCGTATTATACGACATTTATGCTGGTGGCATACCATATCGCACAGCACAATTGACTATTGCGCCGCAAGATTTGATCGACATCCTCACTAAGTTTGAGAGGGCCGGTTTGATTCATCGTAAAGGAGTTCCATTATCCGGGCTTCTTTCTTCCTATGAACTAACTCGCGACTATAAGGATATATCCCTGCTGAATATTCTGGAAGCTCTTGATGAACACTTGAATTGCAATCAACCCACCAAGGAGAAGATGTATCTGCAATACCGTGCTGCTGCCCATCGGTTGGGAGTCATTAACCAGATGACCCGACTTTATTTATCTGAAATCAAGCTGATCGATCTATAATGAAAAGGAATTTACCCATAATTCTCGGCAACCTTTGTGGCATGCTGCTTCCGCTACTTCTTGTTGCGACCACCTTTACCGGTTGTGCCAAACACTCGTCCGAAGATACTCCCGATCCTGTGGCTATCCGCCTCTATACTGGTATTCATACCCGTGCAGCGGTCGATGCTTTCGATGCTACCCCTGTATGCATTGCCTGCGGCACCTCTTCCGGGCTTTATACTACTACTTGGGACGGCATCGCCACGGCAAACGAGATAACTCTCACCCCTGTACGCTATTATCCCGAAGATGGTACTTCGCTCTATCTGCGTGGTTACTATCCTCCTGTACCGATGGCTGCCGACGGCACATTGACTTTTACCCTTACCGGAGACGAAGACCTCCTGCTCAGCGGTGAGCAAAATGGCTCCCTTTCTTCACCTTTTACTTCCGACAGTAAAGGGACGTTGATTTACAATCATCTGTTGACAAAATTGAGTTTTGCCATTCATTTGGAGGGCGATGACATACCTTCCCTTCGTGTCCGTTCTCTGCATCTCAATGGATTGGCGGGGCAAATTACACTGGCTTTGCAAACCGGTGCATTATCCTATGGTGATGCCACGGTTCCTGTGCCTATCTATTCCGCCGCGGCCGATGCCGAAGGGCTTCCATTTACCGACGGAGTATTGCAGCTTCCCGGTTATGCCTTGGTGCAACCTCAGTCCGACTTCACACTCGATATGGTGATTGCCGTCGACGATGACCGTTCCCACGATCTTGAATACCATGACCTGGCTATCAGCTTCGAGGGTGGTGAGGGCGAAGGCGGCATAGCCTATACGGTGAAAGTGGAATTGCCGACTCCCACATTTCCCGATCCTGTACCTGTCAGGGTTACCGCTACCATTGTAGCTTGGGAAGCAGGTGATTCCGGTAGCGGAGATATTCCCGGCTGGGAGTGAAATATTAATAGTAACTACTATATAAACGAACGAATAAATTATTAATCATTTAATTAAGACGTAGAATATGAAAACAAAATTGAGTTTAGCTCTGCTGACCATGTTGATTGCGGCAGGATGCAGTGAAAGTGACCAGAGTAATTTGCCGGATTCTCCTGTAAATGCAGTGCCCATCCGTATTGGTCAGAGCGTGAGTGCAGTGTCACGTGCGGTAGCCGAAAATGGAACCAGTGTGACCGCCACTATTTTGAGATGCGACGGTGATACCCCTTCGGACTGGAGTGGATTTACTAAAGTGGATAAAAATGTGATTAATGACTCTAAGCAATTGACTGACCGTGCCAGTGTTTCGGCAGCCTCTTTTGTAGTAGGCACTAACCAAGAGATTTCATTGAATCAGGAACTTTATTATCATACGGACGGAACGACCAATTCATTTGTTGCCGGTATATCTCCTGCCGGTCAGGTTGCCAATGCCGGAACTGCTGTTGCTTTTAGCCAGAAAGACGGTACGCAAGACGTCATGTATGCTTCGGCAATAAGCGTAGGTAAGGGAGATTCTCCGGCAGTTTCCCGTAATCTGACATTTGAGCATAAGACGACTCAATTGAATTTTGAGATTAAACTGGAAAAAGTATCCGGTGGTGGCGAATGGAATGGTAAACGTGTGGCTTTGAAGAGCATTGCTATGAAGGAGGTTGCCGTACCTGCAGCAGTAGATGCTGCAGATGGTACTGTTACTTGGAGTTCTGCGGCAACTTTGGCTGTTCCCGGTATTGCCGAAACTGTTATAGCTGAAACAGCCACTGCAGCGGGAAGTCCGATTATGATAAAAGCGGGTGATAAAGTAGTTGTGGATGTGGCTATTGTGGTAGGCAGTGATACGAAGGTGTTTTATAATGTCCCTGTCATGAATGGAAGTGACAATTTGACTACCGTAACAGGTAAGTCTCATAAAATCACCCTTACCATGAAGGAACCGGCCACTGCAGATGATGCAGTTAAAATTACTACTACTGCTACTGTTACTCCGTGGATTGTAGGCGATTCCGGTACTGCTGAATTATAAAATATTTAAAGAATTACTCATGAGACGTTTTCACCTTTTGTTTCATTCCGTGCTGTCAGTTTCCCTGTGTTTTCTCGCAGCTTGTTCGTCCGACGTTTCTCTTCCTGTAGAAGAGGCTGTTCCGTTGGATTTGTGTGCTGGCGGGGATGCCCTGATTCAGACTTCCGTCACTCGTGCCGACAACCTGCCGGAAAAGGCTTTCGATGCCACTGTAATGCTTACCACGAGGAAAGGAGACTATTCCGGGCTTACAGCGAAGTATGAGGGAAGTCATGGCGTAACAGTTGGTACGAATGGTAGCGTCTCCTGGAAATTGCAAAGCGGTGTGCAGCCGGTCTATCCCGAAACGGGTAGCTGGCTGTATGCCGTGGCAATTTCTCCGACAGGTGTTTCCGATGGTAGTGGCAATGTATCTTATACACTCACAGGCAAGGAAGATCTGCTGTATGCACCGGAAATACGTGGAAACAAGTGGGACGGTGACCGCTTTGCCGGGAATACTAACAGCGGCTATGACAAGCCGTTGGAGTTCTCACATCTGCTGACCCGCTTGCGGTTAAAGGCTTGCAAGAAGCAGACCGGTGGCTTGGCAGTGAAGATTACTCGTGTGAAGGTAAACGAAGCGGAAAATGCCGTGACATTGCCATTGGTAACGGGCGTTCCTGCATTCAGTGGCACGAAAGGGCTTTCGTTACTTCCCGGTGAGGGGAATGCGGGCAAGGAAGTTCCGGCTGATGGCACTACCATTACGTTGGGTGATCTGTTGCTTCCTCCGTTGGCTGCGGGCCATACCTATACATTGGATGTGGAAACATCGACGGGGACTTACCAAGATATTCCGATCACTTTCTCCGGTACCTCTACGGATGGAATGTTTCAGGCGGGAGTTTCCCATGAAGTCACATTGAAGCTATCCGACAATGAGTTGGGTATCTTGTCTGTGAAAGTAACTCCTTGGGAACTGGTATCGGTAGATGATGATCTGGACTTAGTTCCATAATAGCATGAACAAACGAACTGTTATGAATGATAAAAAGAAAATAATAATGAAAACCAAACAATTGATGAATCTCGCCCTTATCTTCGGTCTGTTGCTGACTGCCGGATGTGGCGATGACCAAAACACCGGAACTGCTGAAAACAACGACCCGGTGGAATTACGGATTTCTCCAAGAGTGACACTGACACGCGGGGTAGTAGATGGTACTGCGTTCGGTAGTGGTGCTACTGTGGCGGTATATGCTGAGGGAACCGATTATACGGCTGATAAAAGTAATAATTACGCAAAATATAAGTATAGTAGCAGCGCTTGGAATAGTGACGGGTCTGATAAAATATATCTGACGAATGCAGAGGCTAAGATTTATGCTTATTATCCTACTACTACTAAATATGATAATAGTGATTTGACTATCCCTGTTACCCTTTTGGAAGCTAGTGCGGAAATCACTGCCACTGATAATGCTACAACTGGTACTCCCATAGCAGCAGCCACTACTGAAGTGGATTGTATGTATGCAGAGGCAGTTACAGGTGTTACGAATAAATCAAATCAAATTAAAGGTGTGGAACTGGTCATGAAGCATGCTCTTTCTATGGTAAGTTTTCGTGTTTACGCTACCGATTATGAAGGTGCAGGTAAGTTAACAAAGATTGTGCTGAAAGATATAAATGCGACCGGTACTACTTTGAGCAAAGGTACTACTCCCAAAATGAATATAACAACCGGTGTAATCACAGAAGGTACTGCGGCTGATGCAACCTATACGCGTACTATTAAAGATGGCTATACATTAGGAACTACTGATAGCGATGCCAAAAGATTCAGTATCATGGTGCTACCCATTTCTACTTCCATCGGTAATGATAACATTCAAGCTGTCTTCACCATTGATGGAGCAGATTATTCTGTGAATCTGACACCACCTTCCGATAATAGCGGTGCATGGCCTGCCGGAAAAAAACATCTCTATACAGTGAAATTAAGTGGTACAGAGCTTTCCATAAGTACTATTACAGTAACGCAATGGGTAGGTGTAGTCGGTGGCACTTTGGATATTAAGTAATTTATTAGTTTTATTTCATATATGAATAAACTCTCAATCTTTTACCTGTTCGTCTTTTGCACCCTCCTGCTTGCAGGTGGGTGTACCGACGATGGTTGCCTGTCCGACACGGATACTCCTGTCTTTCTGCAACCCTCTTTCAGTACAGCCTCCAATGTCTCCGCCCGCTCCATCGTGAATGAAACGGGTACAGCAACCGGACAGGTAGATAAAATAGGCGTTTACCTTACCCGTACCGATGGTTATACCGCCTATGCCGATCCAGCTATGGTTTATACTACTTTTACCACCACCAACGGTACCACTTGGACCGGAGCAAAAAAACTCAACCTCCGTACCGAGGAGGCACGCCTCTATGCTTGGTATCCAGTTGTCGGAACTGATGTTCCCACAGAATCCGGAACCACCCGGACCATACCTTTAACCTTACCTGCCGCGCAAACCTTCGACGGCACAAGCACCACCGCCTGTTCACAAACCGATTACCTCTACGGTTCGGCAAGCAATACTGCAGGCGATGCCACTGCCATCACTGTAAGTGCAACTAATGCCACCCCAACCGTCTACCTGCAACACGCCTTAGCACAACTTGTATTCACCATCGAATACAAAGCCGGACGCGTGCCCGATAGCGAGTACGACTATGTGAAAAGTATCAGCCTTACCACCGGTACGGGCACAGCCGTTTTCCGTGCTGCAAATGCAGCCGGCACCTTGGCACTGAATGACGGTACGATCACTCTTGCCACAACAGCCACCATCACTTTTACCGCAATTGCAGGAACTTCCCAACTTCCGGGTAATATCGGTGCCCCGAAACCGGTAGCTTACGGATTGGTTGCCCCGAAAGCTAAAGACGAAACCAATACCAACCCGATATCCCTGAACCTCGTATTGGGGCAAAAGTCTGCGCCAACCAACGACCGCACCCTGACCGCCGCCAACGCCGCCCTGTTCAACGGTGAGTGGAAGAAAGGACATCGCTATACCTACAACTTGCAACTCGACAAGAATGACATCACCCTGAAAAATGTTGAAATAAAAGCTTGGACAGAAAAGGACGGAAGCTCGCAGAACGTGCCACCCGTTATAGAATAAACCGACGAAAGGAGAAACGAACCAATGAAGAAACAGATTTTAAATATACTGCCCTATATCGCTTCTGGCTTCCTGTTACTGGCATCCAGTTGCACCGACGAGCAATCGGGTATTCCGGTAGCGTCAGGCACTCCGCTCACCATTATTGCCGAGATCGGCACTTCCGCTTCCCCTTCATCTACAGATAGGCTGGGGGATGCTGCATCTGCCAATGACTACGATCTGAGTAAATTCAGAACCGGTGACCAGATCAGCGTAACCTGTACACGTAACTCCGCCTTGCTGGCATCCTCCGGATATACCCTGAATGCAGCCGGTAATTGGAAAGCACCCGCAGGTAGTGAATTGGGCTTTCTTCCTGCCGTGATGTATCGTGCTTCTTTCCCGGTCGGTTACGATGGCATCCAGGCAAGCCAGGAGAAGAAAGCGGATTTCCTGAAAAGTAACTACCTCCGTACACCCGAAGTCCCAGTTTCGGGTGCTGAAGTGAAATTTGCGGGCGACAATGCTTTCAATCATGAAAATGCGAAACTGACACTGAAGTTCACCGGTGTGAATACATTGCCTGTTTTCAGCCGGATGACGGTACAGGCAATCGGATTGCGGACGGGCAGTAGTACGGCTACTGAAAGTATCAATATGCTGCGCCCTGTCGATTCCGAATACATCTGGTGTGCGGTGATTTATCCACGGGCCAAGAATACGGAGATTTCAATAACAATAACAGATGCGTATGGCCTCACCTATAAGGCTACTGTCAAATGTGGCATGGCAAAGGGAACCAGCTATACATATACACTGAATTTGCAGAATAATATTCTCGTCCCGGTAGGTCAGGCCGAAATAAAGGACTGGACGGTATCAAGCAGGCATAATGGGGACTTTGATCCCTCTATTTAAAAGTAAACATGATGAATAAGACTCATATATATACAAACTACACGGGTATCCGGTCGCAATTCCGGTTACTACTGTTATTGATGGCAGGTGTATTCGCATCGTGTACACAGGACGGTGCAGGCGTCGCTACGCCGTTGGAAATATCTGCCGAAATCGGCAATCCCCAGACGCGTGCGAACGACCCGCATCTATCGGACTATGATAAAAAGAAATTTGTGACCGATGATGTGATTAAAATATCAAAAACAGGATCAACCGACGTCAATTATAAACGGACGGCAGCCGGAAATTGGACCCCGTCTGTGCCCACTGCTCCGATGACTACAACGGGCAGCGGGGAGACTTTTACAGCCACTTTTCCCAATGATTTTTCAAGTATACTGGCAGATCAAAGCACGCCTACTAATTTCTGGAAAAGCAATCGGCTGACTGCTACCGCCGCTGCCACCGGAAACCGTGTCAGTTTCAGTTTTGCACCGGCGGCCTGTAAAATTACGATTATTGTAAGTTTTCAGGTTGATAATAGTAGTGGAAGTGCTAAGGTTACCGGAAAGGGACTCTGTAGTGGAAACGCTACCGAGGAAACCATCACCTTATTGAAAACCTCCGAAGCCGTGAGACGTCATACCTATTCAGGTATCTTTTCACCCAAAGCTGCCACTTCCTATACCATTTCGGTGAGGGCAAGCCCCTTTGGGACTCGTACTTATCAGGAGAAAGGCAGTGGCTTGACCTTTCAGGCGGGATACGAATATCAATACACGTTTACTGGAACGAATGAGTTGAACCTTACCAGTGTGGTTGTGAAAGATTTTGTTGCGGATGGGAGTTTCGGTACTGATGGTGAAGAAGATGCCGGCAATGCAACCTGACCGGTGTAACAAAATAGAACGAGAAAAAATGATGAAAATGAAATATACAGATATCTTGTTGGCTTCCGTAGCAGCTCTCGTATTCTTGGGCTGTGACGGAGATGGTGTACCGGAACCGGACACTGAGGGAAATGCTTTGCAATTACGTTCGGTGGAGTTGTCCGATCCTTCGGTCACTCGTGCGCTGGGAGCCACCCAATTGACTAAAATCGGTGTATATGTCACCGATAACGCGCATGCAGCACTGTCAAAGAATGCCAAATCCGTGTACGAATTGGCGAATGGAACATGGAGTTCAACTACTCCTCCCGATATAACGGTGACGAATACGAGTACTCCCAATCGTTTGTATGCCTTTGCTCCGTCGGATCTATCGGTCACAAATTCTTCTGTCGGTAATCATTCCGTACCTGTTCAGGTGGTAGCGGACAATTTCAACGCTTCCCAGCAGGTGGATTACCTTTGTGCCACCCCGCTGACGGCTACGGCTGCTTCCCGTGCGGTTACCTTCACCATGAATCATGCTCTGGCAAAGGTTAGTTTCAGGGTGTCGAAGTCTGCCAATGTACAGGAAACGCTGACTTTGACAAAGATAGAACTGCTAAGTAGCACCAGCCGTTTGCAAATGGGTTCGAGTGGTACTATGAATCTGAGTACTGGAACCCTGAACGGTCTGGCATCTACCAATTCCATCGCTTTGGAAGGATCGACAGTGCTGAGTACCTTGCAAAAAGACCCTAATGTCAGTTCTTTGGTAGCCCCTATGAGTGCTGCCGAAACGCGCCTTTCATTTCGTCTTACGGTGAATGTCACCGAAGCTGACGGCAGTGTCACTCCCCGTTCTTTTGAGACGGCAGTTGTGAGTGCGGTGCAATGGAAAGCAGGTTATCATTATGTCTACGCCATTACGGTGGACAAGATGGGCGGCAGTCTGACCAATGTAAAGATTGACGCATGGAAGAGTGATGCAAATCAGAATACGGGAATTGGAATATAAGTGACTTATGAAATACAAATCTTTAAATTTAGCCTCCCGCTTTCCGGTATTTTCCGGCCTTGTTTTGGGAATATTGCTGGCAGGATGCAGTGCCGGTGATGCAGTGCTGCCGGATACTGACCCCGATCCGGAGCCGGGAGAACCTGTGACATTGACGTTCGATATGTATAGTGCCTCGGTGACACGTGCCGATGCTGCTTCTACATCAGAAGATATGGCAACCGGTAAGATATTCCGCATCTACGCCTTCCCGGCAGGAAGCACGAGTCTGGGAACTCCGTTGGATAGTAAAAACTACACTGTCCAACCCAGTGAAGCAGATGCTTCAAAACCCGGCAAGGCTACAGGCAGTCTGACCCTGTATCGTGGAACGTACGACCTCTATCTGGTATCTTACAATTCTTCTACCGAAGTGCCGGAGTTGGATAGCAGCGGAGCATTTACCGTAAGTAACGGAAAGGACTTCATGTACACGAAGTTGGAAGGCATTGTGTGCAACCGGATAAAACGGGAGACAATACCATGCTGGTGTCTCTGCCCAAACCTTTTACTCGCATGGGGGCACAAATGGTAACCACTGTGAAAGCAAGAAACTCCATGCAACCGGTACTTCCTACGGCATTGGTTGTAAATTACATCAAGGTGAGCGGCCTCTACGGAAGTTTGGCTTATAAACTGAATAATACTTCCTGGGAGACGCCGACTACTACTACTGCCGATGCATCCTATTCTTTTGAAAAATTCGATGCAAATAATACGTTGGATTATAATCCTCAAGATCCACGCACCAGCGATCCCGGTGTACTATTGCCTGTAGGTGGAACACAAAAGATGAAGTTTGATGTGAATCTGACAGTGAAATATAAAGATGGCAACCTGACGAAAACTTCTACCGATTCCTATTTTGCCACTATTGAAAAAGCCTTGTTGCCGGGAATGACGTATCAGTTTGATTTCTCATTGACATTTTACGGTGCGATTGTTCCTTCCGATCTTACGCTTGCCATCCGTGAATGGACAACCACCAATCTGACCGGTGAGGATTTGGGAAAAGATTGATTAAAATACAGTGTATGCTTATGAATAAGATAATAACCCTTCTTTGCGTTGCTGCCACCTTCCTGTTTGTGGCTTGCGAATCTTCGGAATCAGTTGAGAATGAGAGTGGGGGACTCAGTGTTTATTTGAATCTGCCTCCGGCTTTGTCAGTAGATACCCGTGCCGGATCTATCGGTAGCGTTAGTATTAATGATGTGTGGGTGGTGCAGTTCGATGCAGATGGAAAGATGCTCCATGCTGTATGTTATGGTAGTGATAAGATTAAAAATTATGGAACCAGCGGAGCACTGGTAGAAGTGGAAACGGGCAGCTTTTCAGATGTAACTGGAACTTTCCGTATTATCGCAAATTTCGGTAAAAGCCAAAGTCAGTTGGTTGCTTTTTCCAAAAATACTAATGCTCAAAAAGTAGATTTGGAAGGTATCGTAATCAGCTATTCGAGTTATAAGAGCCAGCAGAATTATCTGGTTTCGGATGACATAGAATTTAAAGGTACTGATACAAGTGGTAAAGCGGTTCTTCTGGCCGGTTTGAGCTATGCTTATAGCTGGATCGATGTGAAGTGGACGAATAAAGTGGCTTCTCCCGCACGATTCACCCTCCAATCTATAACGGCTTATAATCTACCTAAATCATTCGCTATTGAAAGCCGTGCCGGAACGTCTGCCGGTGCTTATCCGGCAGTGGATCAAATAACTGGTACGTGCGTGGTCGAAGCTGTAAATGAGGCGAGTCCTGACCCTGATGGTCTTGGTTCAGGGGGGACTTATGCTTTCTATATGCCCGAAAATCTTCGCGGAGTAGGTTGCGGCAAATCTTTCCAAGAGAAAAACCTCAATGCCTACGGTCCTAAAACCGATGGCAAGGCACCCACATTGGGTAGTGACGGCAAACCTGAAACGGGTGGTGACTTGTCGAAATGTACCTATATTGATCTGGTCGGGTCGTATTGGTACAGTTATAGTAGCGCTGCTCCGACTGCCACGAGTCCTATCTCTGTCCGTTATCGTTTGTATCTGGGCGGCAATCTGGTGAATGATTACAATGTCCGGCGCGGCTACCACTATACGATTACTGTGCAGATCAGCGGCGCCAACAGTGGTGATGTACGGGTAACCATTACGAATGGTAATGTGGTGGTGTTCGATAAGGTGGAGACGATTGATAAAGTGGTGGATTTTTAAAACCTGAATGATATGATTGGGATAAAGAAGAAGATCATGGGACCTATGGCAGGTCTCATATTACTTATAGGAATTACAGCTTGTGAAAACGAACTGGGATTCTCGTCACCACAACAGGAAGAAAGACAGGTGACTGTTTCTCTTTCGTTAGGTTTTGCTGACGAAGAGGATGGTTATACACCTTCCGGGACGACACGTAGCAATGGCATGGCGCAGGACGGTGCTTTCAGTGCTGAACCGGTGCCAATGGTACATACAAGAGCTGATGCAGGGATGAAACCTGATAAGTTGTATGAACTTCGCATCATGCAATATGATAGTAATGGAACATTGAAGAAAAGCCAGAGTTTCTCCGGAGCTACGGATTTGAACAAGAAACTGACCCTCACATTGACGGCATTGGATGATTGCCAATTGGTGATTGTGGCTTGTGGAAAGGACAATGGCTCTCTCAATTTTGGCAATAGCATATCAGAACTCCAGAAGTTGACTCTGGATAAAAGTTACTTCGATGCTATCCCTACCGATGGCAGTACAAGTGCAAGTGGCATCAATATCAACAAAATGCCTTATCTCCTCCATTTACCTCATGTTAAAGTAACGAACGAGGGCATTCAGAGTGTGGAGGGTGCATACGATGCCCGTTTATTACTCAAACGCCTGGCTACCAAAATGACGGTAGTGTGGAATAATAATCTGACTGACAAGACCTATGCTGTAAAAGAGGTCCGCCTCTGCCAGATACCTGCAGCCTTCCGGCTCTTTCCGGCCGCTACACAAACAGAATGGGGAATGACGTACCCGTCTGCAATCGTAGAATTTATTGATTACTTTCGTTTGACCGATCCCGGTGACTTGGCGGCAGGTTCAAAAACCTTGTGGATACCTGCCAATGCACGCGGAACTTCAGCCGCCGCTTCTTCTTCCTACTATCGCACGAAAGAGAATGCCCCCGATGCCGCTTCGTATACGGAAGTAGTGGTAGATAATTCTACTAAGAATGAACGTCTTTATTATCGGGCTTATCTGGGTGGTGATGCCTCTACGGACTTTAATTTGCTGGAAAATACGGATTATACCTGGACACTGAATATCAACTCCACTGACTATCGTGGGGATGGCCGTATCCAATTACTGGATCAGACTCCGGTAATCAGTACCAACATTGTGCCCACCAGCAACTGCCTGATGATGCTGCCGGGTACGAATATCTGCTTCAACCCTTATAAGCACGAGGCAGGAACGAATGGGTGGAATACTTATCTGACGGATGGTGCTACATTGTCTGCTGATAAGGCTATCGATCATGTCCGGGTATTGTGGCAGACGAAAGATACCGGAACCTCTGGTGATTTGGTATTGGGATATGTTGTAGATGAGGATAACCATTCTAATTTGGTAAATGCTACGGATGTAGGAGATTTAAATAAAGCATTGGTACACGTAGAAGTACCTGTTACCAAAGGAGGAAATGCACTGATTGCCGCTTATAACAGCAGTAATAAAATAATATGGAGTTGGCATATTTGGATAAGTGAATATGTGCCTGTCGGGATAAATGTAAGCAATGTCATAGATGACACCAGCCGTAAAGCTGCCATATCAGCCGCCAGAACTGCCACACAAGGCGGAACGGTACAAACGTATGCCGGAGGCTCATGGACTGATCCGTCAGGGGCTTTCTATAAAAAAGTGATAATGGATCGCAACTTGGGGGCTGTAAAAGCTGGTATTCAAACGAATATGATAGATGCGATACGAACCTTTGGTTTGCTATATCAAGGCGGCAGAAAAGACCCGTTCTTCAGTACGGCGGATGGTACTAATACTGATACTAAAACATTTTATGATGGTAATGGAACGGCGCTATCATTGCAAAAATATGGACTAGCCAATATAACAGCCTTGATAGAAAATCCATTTGTTTACAATACAAATCAGAATCAGGAGGTTCCTAACTGGGAAGATAATGGTAAGAAAACAATTATGGATCCATGCCCGAAAGGATGGAGAGTACCGGTAAATAACATAGACGAAATTCCGGATAAACTGGGCGGTTCGTCTCAAGATACAAAAAAGGGATGTATGTGGGCTGGATTTGGTTCTACCGATATAAATTTGATATATGAGCGGGTACAGCCCACATTTAATAATGTGATGTACTATGATGCGAAAGAGAATACTTTGGGTGACTTGACACAAAATGTAGCGTGGAAATCATCTGCAGTAGGCTCCGGCTATGTATATTTCGGAACACAAGCAGGCTCCGAAAGTGGGAATAAGGAAATATTCTTTCCGGCCGTTGCTTTACGTGAAGCAGGCAGTGGCGAATATAGGGCTTCGGTTCAAAACAATGCTGTTTTTTTGTGGTCTTCAACAAAGATGTCGAAGAGTACTTTTCAACATTATCAGATACAGCCTGCCAGAGATATGCCAACTTATTATATACATATAACTTGTGGCCATGCACCGGGTGCTGGATATGGCTTTTCTGTACGCTGTGTACAGGATGATAAATAATAGATAGCCCGTTCCGCAGTGTTTGTGATTTGTAGGAATGGCATATATTTCGCTCTTTGACATGTTGGAATAACGGAAAACAAATGTATTTAGTCTTCTATCCTGTACTATGTATGTTGTACTGAAATTTTGTATATAAAGAGATTTTCTCCACACTGTGTAGAGAATTCATTCCCTTTATTGAACCAGTGGGAGGAGAGTAAAATAGTTTGTTGAAAGTTTGCTTATTATTAGTCCGATAGTGCTTTCTCGTAAGATATGGGAGACATTACATCGTATTACTCCATTTTATAAGAATGTAATGAAAGAAGGGATACTGTTATGATGACAGGAAACCAAAACAGATCGGAAGAGCACACGTCTGAACTCCAGTCACCGTACGTAATCTCGTATGCCGTCTTCTGCTTGAAAAA
>ENA-USYP01001132-USYP01001132.1-human-gut-metagenome-genome-assembly--contig:-NODE-1132-length-21827-cov-7.524644_pt1 | contig 21827 bp, 17 predicted proteins | sample MGYA00250065_ERZ773512 | MGnify/ENA primary metagenome ERZ773512 (study PRJEB29103, sample SAMN06112003) | human gut metagenome | biome: human gut; feature: ankylosing spondylitis patient; material... | reverse complement strand
ACGATTGATTACTTTTTTCTGTTTCATATTACACCGTTTTTAGTTAAATAGGTGTAAACCATTTCTGTATTAAGTCACCATGAAAGCTTATACTGGTTCGGTATATGTAAACGACTTCAATATGTTTAACCGTATCTATCGTGTATATATCCAGGCAGAAGCACCTTACAGGGAACATAAGGAAAATATCAACCTGTTCTTTGTACGTGGGGCGGATAATGTGATGATACCGCTAACTTCCCTCGGAACTACCTCATATACCACGGGGCCGGGTAGCATCAAGCGTTTCAATATGTTCAACAGTGCTGTGATCCGTGGTGGAGCAGCCGACGGCTATAGTTCCGGTCAGGCAATGGAGATTATTGAGCAGATTGCCCGTGAGCATTTGCCGGAGAACATAGGTGTGGAATGGAGCGGACTTTCATATCAGGAGAAGCAGGCCGGCGGAAAGACGGCAATGGTGTTGGCACTGGTATTCCTGTTTGTATTCCTCTTCCTGGCTGCCCTTTACGAGAGTTGGACAGTGCCGATTGCGGTATTACTTTCATTGCCGATTGCCGCATTGGGAGCTTATCTCGGAGTATGGGCTTGCGGCTTGGAGAATGATGTCTATTTCCAGATCGGGCTGGTTATGTTAGTCGGACTGGCGGCAAAGAATGCAATCTTGATTGTAGAATTTGCTAAGGAACAGGTAGATCGTGGTGCGAATGTAGTTAAAGCAGCTTTGCATGCATCACAGTTGCGTTTCCGTCCTATCTTGATGACATCTTTGGCATTTATCCTCGGTATGCTGCCGATGGTGATTGCCAGTGGACCGGGTTCGGCAAGCCGTCAGGCTATTGGTACTGGTGTATTTTTCGGAATGATTCTGGCTGTAACGGTAGGTATTCTTTTAGTCCCGTTCTTCTTCGTACTGATTTATAAGGCGAAGGCAAAAGCGAAAAGCGCGAATATTAATAAAGTTACGAAGCGATTTAAACGATAAGTTATGAAAAGAAAATATACAATATATGGTATGATGGCGTTGGTGGTACTGGCGTTCAGTTCCTGCCAGTTGGGTAAACACTATGCACGTCCGGAGTTGAATTTGCCGCAGCAACTTGACTCTACAGAACAGGACACACTTTCTATTGCCGACCGGCAATGGTGGGAACTCTATACTGATACCACGCTGCAAGCACTTATTGAGCGTACTCTTGAATATAATAAAGATATGAAAATTGCTGCTGCCCGGGTAAAGGAGTTGGCCGCAATGAAACGCATTGACTTTGCTAATCTTTTCCCACAAGTCAGTGGAAAGCTGTATGCAGACAAGGAGGCGGAAAACTATGGCGGAGATAATTACGATTCGGACCGGAGTTATGAAGCCAAAGCAATAGTCTCATGGGAAGTGGACCTTTGGGGAAACCTGCGTTGGGCAAAAGATAAGAGTATGGCAGATTTCTTGGGTTCGATAGAAGCACAACGGGCACTGAAAATGAGTCTGGTGGCAGAAGTGGCTCAGGCGTATTTTGAATTGGTAGCCTTGGATAATGAATTGGCTATTGTGCGGCAGACACTGAATGCCCGTAAAGAGGGAGTCCGTTTGGCAAAGCTTCGTTTTGAAGGCGGACTGACTTCGGAGACTTCTTATCAACAGGCACAGGTGGAATTGGCACGTACTGCGACCTTGGTACCGGATCTGGAGCGAAAGATTTCCATAAAAGAGAATGATATAGCATTCCTGGCTGGTGATTATCCGCAGAAGATTGCACGTTCTGTATTGCCGGAAGAAGTGAAATTACCGGAAAGCCTTCCTGTTGGACTTCCTTCCACATTATTGGAGCGTCGTCCGGACGTACGTCAGGCGGAACAAAAGTTGATTGCAGCCAATGCATCAGTGGGGCTTGCATATACCAATATGTTTCCTCGTTTGGCTTTGACAGCGCATTATGGTTTGGAGAGTGCTGAGTTCTCGGATTTCCTGAAATCACCATACCATTTTTTGAGTGGATCATTACTGACCCCCTTGTTTGCTATGGGAAAGAACCGCGCAATGTTAAAAGCAAAGAAAGCAGCTTATGAACAAGAGGTGTATTCTTATGAGAAATCAGTATTGACGGCATTTAAGGATGCGCGGAATGTCATTGTGGATTTCAGTAAAATCAAAGAGATTTATGAATCGCGTCTACAACTGGAACAAGCGGCACGAAGTAATGTAGAGTTGGCTCAGTTACAGTATATCAACGGAGTGATCGGATATTTGGATGTGCTGGATGCACAACGTGGATATTTTGATGCACAGATAGGTTTGAGCAATGCGATACGGGATAAGCAGATAACGTTGGTGCGGTTATATAAAGCACTTGGCGGAGGATGGCAATAGAGGCTTAACCTGTTTTTATTTTTTAGGCGCGGATTACACGTAATCCGCGCCTAAAAGTTATACCGGCGGTGTATTCAGAAAGAAGAACACCGACATTCCGATAAGAATAACTCCCAGTACACCATAGAATAACCGGGCACGTTTTCTTCCCACACTTTTTACAGCGAATTGTGTATTGCGGGCAGTGAAGAACCACTCCCAATCCAATATTGCTGCCAGTAATGAAATAATGCCGGCTACTGCAAAGATGCCTTGTACGATGTATTGACTCATAAGATATTAACCTAAGTTTTCCATTGTCAACTTGCGTGAACCATCTTCCAGTTCTTCGATGGTTACTTTCACTGTATTGCCTGGCAACAGTTCTTCTACCAACTCTGGCCATTCAATGAAACAGAGTGCCCCACTGTAGAAATAATCCTCATAACCCATATCATATACTTCTTCCAGCTTCTTGATACGATAGAAGTCGAAATGGTAAATGAGTTCTCCCGCTATGTCCGAACGATACTCGTTGATAACGGCAAAGGTGGGTGATGTAACGACATCTTCAACACCCAGTTCCTGGCAAAGTGCTTTGACGAAAGTCGTTTTACCAGCTCCCATCTTTCCATAGAGAGCAAAAACAGTGTTGTCGCCCATAGCAGCGATAAACTCGCGGGCGGCTTCATGGATATGGTCCAGAGATTGAATTTTAATTTCCATATTAGATTGAATTTACAATTTACTTTCAGCTTCGTCCGCTCAGTGTGATGAGCGGGATTATCATTTCCTCCATCGAAATACCTCCGTGCTGGAAGGTATCGGTGTAGTAACTGACATAATGGTTGTAATTATTGGGGTAGGCAAAGAAATCGCGTCCTGTGGCAAAGATATAGCGCGTACTCACATTGGGTGAGGGAAGGTGTATCTCGGTCGGTCGGGTGATTTCAAATACCTGTTTGGGGTTGTATGCCATATTGCGTGATAGCTTGTAGCGCAGGTTGGCATTGATTTCCTTACTGTTGCTCTGTACTTTCACAGGGTTATCTACGCGGATACTGCCGTGGTCGGTCGTGATAATGACACGATATTGACGGGATGCAAGTGCTTTCAGAAGATCGCTCAGGGGTGAATGGCGGAACCATGAAAGGGTAATGCTGCGATAGGCAGCTTCAGTAGAAGCAAGTTCACGTATCATTTTACTCTCTGTACGGCTATGGCTCAACATATCGATGAAATTGAACACGGCAACGTTTAAGTCATTCTGTGCCAGGGCAGGGAGTTGTGTCAGTAAACGTTCTGCACCGGCTGCATCATTGATTTTATGATAAGAGAATGTATCGTTGCGGCGATAACGCTCAATGATTGTACGTATCAGTGGAGCCTCGTTCAGGTTTTTGTTTTCTTCTTCGTCTTCATCTACCCACAGTTCCGGAAACAATTTAGCTATTTGGTCAGGCATTAGACCGGAAAAAATAGCGTTACGGGCATATTGTGTGGCAGTGGGCAGAATGCTGAAATAGAGTTGCTCGTCTATATTGAACAGACCGGATAATTCGTCGGCAAGTACGCGCCACTGGTCGTAACGGAAATTATCGAGCACGATGAAGAAAACCTTCTCTCCTTTGTCCAATGCCGGGAAAAGAATACGCTTGAAGAGATCCGGACTCATCAGAGGACGATCGGCAGGTGCATCTTTAGCTGATACCCAATCTGCATAGTTCCTTTTAATGAATTTCGCAAAAGCACTGTTGGCCTCTGTTTTCTGCATGGCAAGCATTTCGCTCATGGGGCTGTCTGTAGCTTCCAATTCCAGTTCCCAATAAACAAGGCGGCGATATAACTCCATCCAGTCGGCTGCCGTTAGTGAGTCATTAATCTGCATGCCTATCTTACCAAAGCTCTGCTGATAACCGGTTTGTGCGGCTTCGCTGACAATATCCCGGCGGTGCAGGTTCTTCTTTAGCGATAATAATATCTGATTGGGATTGACGGGCTTGATCAGGTAATCTGCAATTTTCTGGCCGATAGCCATATCCATGATATTTTCCTCTTCACTCTTGGTGATCATGACCACGGGGACGGTGGGGCAGATATCTTTTATCAAAGCCAGTGTTTGCAGGCCGCTCAGCCCAGGCATGTTTTCATCCAGAAAGATCAGGTCATAGGTTGTAGCACGGCAACGGTCCAGTGCATCCTGTCCGTTGGTTACGGTGTCTACTTCGTAACCTTTGCCTTCCAGAAACAGGATGTGCGGTCGCAGCAAGCTGATCTCATCGTCTACCCAAAGGAGTTTATCTTTCTTCATAACACTACTCACTTTTTCAGTCCTCAAAGATAACACCATTTTCCGGCTCATCCTCTTCCGTAGGCAGATTTTCTTCTTTCTGTCGTTCTTCTTCCTCTGTTGGCAGGTTCAGTAGTGGCTCATCCAGCGTGTAACCTTTTAACTCAGGTTCCGGTATGGAAGAGAAGTGTGCACGGTAGAAGGTATCGTAATCGTCGAAACTATACTGTTTAATCAGTTGTTCGTAGTTGGCTTCTGATATGAGTATGGCACGCATACCACTGAGTCGTGTAGCCATTTCGGGATTGGCATAAAGACGGCGGAAGTATTGTTGTGCCTCATCATAGTTACTGAATGGCCGGATTTGCAGCATGCCGATGCCCCGTTCGTGAGCAAACGCAAGGTCGAAGTTCTTCACCAGGAAAGTGGAGAAGTTATAGCGTGCCACTTCAAACAGTAGCATGTTTTCATTTACCTTTCCTTCTTCGTAAGCCAGGATAAAGAGGAACGGTGTATTGCGCTCTGTACTGAATGCGCTGTCCGGAGGAAGAATAGCGCTGCCACTCAGACTATCGCCCGTTAACTTGCCAGCCTCGGCAAGCTCAGCATTCCGCCGTTGCCAGATGGAGCCAAATGTATGACTGTCGCGAGCCAGCAGACGTCCTTCCTGTACCCCTTTCAGAATATGGGCAGCCAGATCAGTGATTTCATTTTGTGGATATTGCTGTACAAGTTCCTTCAGGATAGCAAGGAACTGATCGGTTTCTCCTCCCTGTAGCCGGGTGACGGCATTGAGGAACATAAATTTGGGACGATGTTGCCCCAGAGGGTATATCTCGGCAGAAAGATGTTCGGCTGCACGCACGGTGGTTGTATCGCCCAGTTGGAAATGTTTGTAAGCATGGGCATAGAGGGAGTCCTCGCGTTGTTTGCCATATACGGCATTTTCAGCAAAGTCCGGGTCGGCCAGTGTCTTGGCATAGCGGCTTTTGGGGAACCGGGCGATAAGTTCGGCCTTATATTTCTCTGCACGTTGCAGGGCAGGAAGTTCTCCATAATAATTTAGAGCCAGTTCGGTCAGGAATAACTGATAATATGCTTCATCCGCTTGTGTAAAGTCAGGGAACTGGCGTACCAGTCGTTCAAACGCAGCTTCTGCCCGTTTGAAATCCTGCATACGATCCTTGAAAATCATTCCGGCACCATATAAGGCTTCTGATAACAGTGTGTTTGAGGCTTGCATAGCTTCCTCTGTCAACGGAATTTGTGCCAGGTAGTATTCCGGGCGGTGAGTATCACCGGCAATGCTGTCGGCAGTGTTCTTTTCGCTTTCTTCTTTTTTCCGGGGAATGGAAGAATCAATAGTTTCATTTTCCCGATTGCCATGGATTGTGTCTCCTTTAGCAACACCTTCCTCCGGTTCACTGTAATCTATCGCTTCAAAATCATCCAGTGCAACTACTGTTTTATTTTTCCTTCGCCAGTTATCTTCCAGTTTTCTGCGCCCCCACAAGCGTTGGAATTCAGCTTTTCCTTGTTCTACCAATTGAGGGTTATAGAAATACCAGTCTTGCTTTCCTCCTATTGTAGGTTGGAGGGTCTGTGGGGTAGTGACTGCATTTTCCTGTCCCGGTCTGCTGATAATTGAAGTGGCAGGTAATTGACTTTCTGCTTCTTCCCTCATCTTTTGGCGGTTTGCCTCCCGTTCTGCTTCTTCTGCAGCTTTACGTTCAGCTTCTTCCCGGGCTATCACTTGTGCTATGATTTTTTCTATGGCTGCCATTCGCTCTGCTTCCGGCAGTCTGGCAAGATGTTGTAAGCTATCTTGTAGCTGTATGGCATTGGTATGTGGTACCAGTTCGTCCAGGATCTCTGAACGATTGGTGATAGTGGCATATTCCCGATGGGCTTTGTCTATCAATCCTATCGCTTCGGCATAGGCTTTTTGTGCTTCGGCATAACACGCTTGCCGCCAGTACAAATTGCCCAGTGTAAGTTGAAGAACTCCTTTCTCCACACCGTTCCGAGTGCTCTTCTCTATTCCTTTGTGATAGGCGGCAAGAGCTTGTACCGTATCTTTTTCGGCAAGGTATACATTTCCCAATGCATAATAAATCTGATCGAGGTATTCTTTGTTTTTCTCATCCTTGCTGAGGCGCAATAACTTTCCGGTAATCTTACGACTATTGGCGGTGGGCATCACTTCCGTCTGACGGATGCGGGCACTTAATGCCAGTTCGTACGGTGGATTGAGGCGGATTACCTTGCTGTACGCCTGATAGGCCTGTTCCGGTTGTTGCAGCATTTGATAAGTCTGCCCCAGGAGATAGTAACATCGTGCTTTCTGCTGCTTGTTCTTTTCTTTCCTGGCTGTCTTTTCGAGATGGGGGATTGCTTCTCTGTATCGTTGGCTACCTAATAGGAAATTTCCTGTGGCCGAAGCATATGGAACAGCCAGCGCCGGTGGCAAACTGTCATTATTCACCCTGTTTAAAGCATCTTCCGCATCATATTGCCATCCCAGCGCAGAGTAGCAACGGGACAACCAGATTAAAGCTTCGGAAGTGATATTCGTCTGTCCGTCATAGAGTCGTGCAATATAAGAGAAGGTTGCGGCCGCTTCCGGGAAGTCTCCCTTCTGATATTGAGCTTTGCCCAATAACATCCAGGCACGATTAATGAAAGGATTGAACTCCCGGCGTGCCAGCCACTTCTTGTATTCATCCGTATAAGCCCGTCCCGGTTTACGGATAGGGCGTCGTTTGATGGAATGCTGGCGAATGGCTTTTTGTGCTTTCTCAATGGCACGCTCATAGTCGGAAGTGCCGATGCCTGTAGTTTCTTTATTGCCGATGGGATAGAGGGGGAGCATTTCCATGTAGTTATCTTTGTTCCCTTGTTGCTGTGCCTGCAATCCGGCTTTGTAAGCTTCGTTTCCGTTGAAGTATACGTTATAACGGGTGGTCAGGGCATGGTAGAAGCGTGTACCGGCTGTGTTCTTTCGGGTGGAACATCCGGCAACGAGCATCAAAGTAACTAAGATGCCAACGAGGAGGATTGCTTTGCGTTTCAACTATACCAGTAGGTTTTACGAAGTTTGTGAGCAAAGGTAAGGAATATAAATGAAATAATGATAATTGCTTATTTGTTCTTAATCCTTCGGATATATGTGCTATTTCTATAACATTCAATTAACCAATTGCTGATTGGTCAATCTGGAAATGATAAATATACTGTATTTCGGGCGAATAATAGCGCTTAATTAAAGTGTATTGCTTATTTTACATAAGCAATCGCGGCTATTTGCTCATCGAAATTTAATTGTATATTACTATCTTTATCACATACCCAATTTTTCCCATCAAAAATGAATGTGGTTAATATAGGGGTTTTAAGAGCATTCGTTACAACACACAGCCTGTAGTTAGAGTTATCTTTAGATCTCATTTTAGAATATTCATTCTGAGTTATGCGAACAACTATAGGTTCATCAGCTAAACCTTTAACTTCAATATGAAGTTTGACTTTATCTTTTATAGCTACCAAATCCCATCCAAGATTTTCCTTCTCTACAGATTCTACTTTATAATCTCTTGCTTCATAGAATTGCGTAACTGTAAGAATAGCGATGTTTTCTACTTCTTTCTTCGCATCTATGTTTATCTTTATATTCTTTTGTTTATGCTCTTTTTGCTTTACTGTTGATTCGACATATTTAACAACTGATTCTTTGAAACGGATGATGGGGGCGATGTTTTTATTAGCAAACCATACATTGGATTGCCCCATAAAACCTTCGTTCTTTTTTGTTTTTGCTCTTGGTATTTCAAAACATCTATCATCTACTGACAATAAAGTGCAATCTTTAGATTTGGCGACAATGTTGTAATTATAATCACAACGCTCTTTTGCTTTTATTTCCTGCCAGTTTTTATATACTGTAGCATTTTTATACCAACCAATAACGTATGTTCCACCAATATCTGGTCTACGAGCGGTCCATATAACAAGAACATTATCCAAGGAAGAATCTGAGTCAGCTATTGTGCTATCTATTTTCTTTAAATTAATTGTTCCCCAACGAACAGGTTGGACATATCCATAACAAAATCCATTCAAGTCCTGAAAATTGTAGGCTTCATGCTTATCGTCATTTTTATAGCTGCCACCACCAGTTATCATGTCTATAGTTGAATTTCCTTGATAATGAATCATCCAACCTATATTAGCAAATAGAATTCTCATAATATTATTCAGTTATTCTTTTAATATTCTGTGTAATACAGTGCAAAGCACTTTTATCTTTAACTATTTCAGTAACTATTTCAGTCATTTCTATGGTGAATTAGACATTCAGGAGAATATCTTTTCACATAATCTTTGACTTGTTCATCCTTTGTAATATTGGTATTATTATAACATTTGTTTTTCTATATATTATACCAAGCTTTTTTATGCTTGTGAACAATTAGTGATGTACAATCAATCCTTTTCCCAGCTTACATACTACATATATAATGATGGAAAAGAAGATGATAGCCGCCCCGGAAGGAACGTTCAGATAATAAGATATCATTAATCCGCCCAGGCAACTGAGATAACCGATGCCAATAGACAACCAGATAATACGGTGGAAACGATGTGTAAACAGATTCGCCGTCATTTGCGGGATGGTGAGCAGGGAAATAACCAGTACGATACCTACCATGCGCAGGCATGCAACAATGGTCAACGCAATGAACATCATCAGTACATATTCGAATATCTGTACGGGAATACCTTGTGAACGGGCAAACTCCCGGTCGAAAGCAACATAGATGATCGGGCGCAAATATAGGACAAAGAAGATGGCTAATAGTACTGCAAGTCCCGCCAGCAGGGCGATGTCTCCTAATGTAATCGTCAGTATATTGCCAAATAGGTAAGCCGAAAGATCGGGTGCAAATCCGGGTGAAAGGAAAGTAAACATGATACCCAGTGCCATACCCAGCGTCCAGAATACAGCGATAGCTGAATCTTCACGCATATCATTGCGTTTACTAAGCCATTCCACTCCAAAAGCCGACAGCACAGCAAACACACCAGCAGCCAGTATGGGAGAAACGCCTGTATATAATCCCAGACCGATGCCTCCGAAAGAAGCATGCGTCAGTCCGCCACTGATGAATACCAGCCGTCTTGTCACGATATACGTACCGATAAGCCCGCAAACGATGCTTGCCAGTAAACTGCCGATGAGGGCATGTTGAAAGAAGGTGTATTGTAGTAGCTCCACTTTAAGATCTCCTTTCTCCTATAATCAGAAATATTTCATCCTTGATATTGTCCGGTAGTGCTATTCCTCGTAATTGCAGGCTGCGCACCCACCCGGCAACGTCGGTATCCTGCATTGTATAGAATACGTCCCTGAACTCATCTTCCTGTTCGGGAGTGTAGTCTTCGGGAGCAATGCCAATGTACTTGTCTAATTCTTCATCATCATAGTACTCTATCTTTTTGCTGACAGCAGCCAACAGACTGTCCCGCTCGCATACTTCATGCTGTCCACAACATTCCGCATCAGCCTCTTTCACTTCGGGCATGGCATCCAGTTCTCCGCGTTCTATCTTTTTTTGCAGACGCTGGTTACGGATGTATCCTGCCATAAGGGCGATACAGACCAGTACAATAAGACTTGTAATTAATATCAACATAGCTTATTCTCAATTTCAATTCTAAACCCTGCTTGTTTCAAATCTTCCCAATATCCCGGATAAGACTTGGAAACCACTTGTGGCTCAGCAATCTGTACCGATGGTACCAATAGGGAGGCAGGGGCAAAAGCCATCGCCATCCGGTGGTCTTCGTAAGTTGCAATCACGGGACTGACTTCCGGTTCACAACGTTCACCGTTCCAGATTAATATACTGTCCTGTTCCGACTTCACCACATATCCCAACTTATGTAATTCTGTGATAAGTGCCTGAATACGATCAGTTTCCTTTATCTTCAAACTTTGTAATCCGCTGAAGTGGAAAGGTATGTTCATTAAACAACAAGTCACAACAAAAGTTTGCGCCAGATCGGGTATGTCCACTAAATCTTCCTTTAAGCGGGCAACGGGAGTTCCTATCTTGGTTAATACCACTCCCCGGTCAGTATATGTAGTCTGTACGCCGAGTTTGGTAAATATCTCTGTTCCCCGGCTGTCGCCCTGATAACTGCATGGGAAAAGTCCCAGCAGTTCTACTTCTGTCTTTGCAGGTTCTTCTTTGCTGTCCTGGCTCAGGGCAACCATTTGATACCAGTAGGAAGCACCGCTCCAGTCACTTTCTACCGTGAAAGGTATGTCTTTGTACTGGCCCGGACGGACGGTAATACTGCTTTCGGAACTCCATGCAGCGTCTGCACCGAATTCTTTCATCAATTGCAGAGTCAGATTGATGTAGGGACGTGAAATGATTTCTCCTGTCAGGTTCAGCCTTAATCCGTTTTTCAGAATAGGGCCGATCATCAGTAAAGCGGATATGTATTGTGAACTTACATTTCCGGCAAGGCTGATTTCTTCGCCTGTCAATATTGTGCCTGTAATGCGCAAGGGAGGGAAACCTTCGTTTCCGGCATATTCTATTTGTGCTCCCAACTCGCGCAAGGCGTCCACCAGAATACGTATGGGGCGTTGTTGCATCCGCTCAGTACCTGTAATGATGCGTGTGCCGGGTGTTACACTCAGATAAGCCGTGAGAAAACGCATGGCGGTTCCGGCAGCAAGAATATCGATATGCTCGGGATTTCCGTCCAGGGCTTTTATCATGACGCAGGTGTCGTCACAATCGCTCAGATTGGTAGGCGTGATATGCCCTTGTGCTAAAGCATGTAATATCAAAGCCCGGTTGCTGATACTCTTGGAAGCCGGGAGCTGGATAGTGGTATGCAAGGTGGCAGGTGCCGAAAGTTTATAGCGCATAGTTGTATTCCTTCTTAAACGTAATAGCTGGTTTACAGGCTACAAAAGTACGATAAATATCTGAATAAAGAAACTTGATTTACATGACTTCAGGGCAACCGCACCAAATTTTCAGGGTAACTAACAAGTTGACCAGTTAACAAGTTGACAAGGTGCCATGCGGCACAGAAACATTGCGCAGCCCCTTGTTTCCTTGTCAACTTGTCAACTGGTTCCCTTCTTTTCTATCCCAAAACAAGGTAAGTTAAATATATATTGACCTATAGCAAACAAGATTTTATATATTCTTCTATTTCTTGTGCTGTGACATTATGCTTTGCCAATTCATCCCTCCTCTACAGACAGTATATCTGTCCGTATAAAGTAACTACATTGATTTTTTTTGTTCTTGTATTGGATAGCTTTGAATAAAATAGGTAGGGAGAATAAAATGGATTATTCTTATTTTTGCAGTCCGAAAGTGGACGTATATTCCACGAAATATATAAGTTAAGTTTATATGGAAAGAGATAATTCAAAACTGTTCATTCTTATTTTATTGGGCATGCTGACGGCCTTCGGGCCTTTTGTTACGGATATGTATTTACCAAGTCTTCCGGTTATGGGAGAATACTTCAACACGAGTTCTTCAATGGTCCAGCTGGGATTAACTACCAGTATGATCGGACTGGCTGTCGGCCAGATATTCTTCGGACCTTTGAGCGACCGTTATGGCAGGCGCATACCGTTGCAGGTTGCCATGTGGTTGTTTATCGTATCAACAGTGTGCTGCTTGTTTGCTCAGAACATCCAGCAATTCGTTGCTTTCCGTTTGATACAAGGCATTGCCGGAGCGGGTGGCATCGTTATAGCCCGTTCCATTGCTACGGATAAATTTTCAGGTAGGGATCTGGCAAAGATGTTGGCGATTATTGGTGCTATCAATGGTATTGCTCCCGTGGTAGCTCCTATTATCGGGGGAGTCTTTACGGAAGCTATCGGTTGGCAGGGCATTTTCGGTATTTTACTTGTACTGGGAGTATTGCTCTTGGCAGGATGCATCCGTTTCCGGGAGTCGCTTCCTAAAGAAAACCGTCTGGCTACGAAGTGGGCGGATACCTTTCACAGTTTCAAGGTAGTACTTAAGAATAAGCAGTTTGTTTGCTATGTGTTGCAACTGGCTTTTGCACAGGGAGTGCTGTTTGCCTATATTGCATCTTCCCCCTTTATTATACAGCAACACTACGGTTATTCCCCTTTTGCTTTCAGCGTTTGTTTCAGTATTAATGCTATTGCTATCGGTGGGGCGGCAGCATTCTCTGTAAAGTTTCGCCGGCCAGCGAACGGAACACTGATCGGCTGTATGGGTATGCTTATTTTTTCTTTGCTCGAATGTGCCGCATTGGCTTTAGGTTGCAGTTTCTGGATTTATGAACTCCTGTTGCTGGCAGTTCTCTTTATGATGGGAATGACGTTCACTACATCTACTGCGTTAGCTATGGAATGTGAGCGCGACAATGCCGGGACAGCCTCAGCATTGTTGGGGGCTGTCTGCTTTTCGTTTGGTGGCATTGTCTCTCCTTTAGTAGGTATTGGAAACATTCTGGTTTCCACGGGGATAATATTTGTCATCTGCTCTCTTTGTTCCCTTTCCAGTATTTTATTGGCTTTGGGCAGAAGGCGGGCAAGACTTTATTTTGTATTCAGTACATCCCAGAAACGCTGAGGCAGGTGGATATTGGGCACGTTTGCAGCTTCTTTAAATAGAGGAGCAATTTCTTTCGGGGCAAAACCGGCAATGCCGCATCCTATTTCTGTAACAAGGAAAGTGTATTGTGAGTGTTCTTTAGCAAAGCGGATAAATTCATCTACATAGGGTTTGATGGCTCCCGGCCCTCCGTGCATAGTCGGAATACCATAGGTTTGTCCTTGCAATCCGGTTCCTTGTCCCCAGATGGCTCCCCATTTTTTCCATGCCAGATAAGCGGCTCCGCCACCATGTGCGCCTTCCAGGTTACTACCGAAAACGAATATCTCGTCCGGGTGTAGTTCTGTGATACGATTAGAGGTAATTCTTGTTTTCATACTCATGTGATTAGGTTATAATTAATTATTTTCTCTTTTTCTTCATTTTTAAACTCTTGCTTTTCAGCAAAAGTAACCTTTAGGTAACTATCTTACTTGTTTGTAACTTCTTGTTTATAAGTAAAATAGTGAATAGCTTTGCACTGTCGGAAAGTCATTGACTACATTTGCGAAGTTAGTGAAAAAACTGATGAATGCAACTATCTTATAAACAATTTAAAAACAAAAAGACAATGAAAGAACTTGCAGTAAAGAATTACAGGACCGCAGAAGGTCAGAAATTTAGCCAGAATGGTAATGAATTTACAGTGAAACCGATTGTTGCGCAGGCGGATGTGGACCAGTGCCGTGTGAACTTTGTAGAAGTGGAACCGGGTAGTTTTGCTTATGGATACCATTATCATGAAACGGATGAAGAGGTATTCTATATTATCAGCGGTACAGGTATCGTTCGTACCATCAATGGAGATGTAACGGTGAAAGCCGGTGATGCAATTACTTTCCCTACGGGGCCGGAAGGTGCACATGTCATTCGCAACGGATCGGATACGGAAAAGCTGGTTTATATTGATTTCGACACGAACAATCTTCCGGAGATTGTACACCTCCCTGATACGAACCAGGTGATGGCTTATGGAAAATTCTCTAATGGAATTTATGATAAGAAGTAGATTAGGACGTAATTCCTGATTTCTCATTTTGGAGAGTTCTTTTATGCCTGAAGCTGAACTTTGCTTGTAACCACAAATTGAAGTTTTGCTTTAGGCATTGTGCATTTTATAAAGGGAAATTATATTCTTCCGTTTTTTTTCTTTTATTTTGTGGAAAATATGTGAGATAATAAAATGTATAATTTTATCCTTTTAAAGCATCAGATATATGAAGACTTATTATTTATTACTCATTTTTGCGATGTTAATACTTCAGTCCTGTGGTGTAAAGCAACCGGTCCAAATGTCAGGTAATCCTCTTTTTGAAGGATGGTATGCCGATCCAGAAGGTATCATCTTGAACGATGAATATTGGATATTTCCCACTTATTCTGATAAATATGAGAAACAAATATTCATGGATGCTTTTTCTTCAACAGACTTGGTAAATTGGACTAAGCATGAACGTATCATTGACAATAAGGCTGTGAAATGGGTATGGCGTGCTATGTGGGCTCCTGCTATTGTTAAGAAGGATGATAAGTATTTCCTGTTCTTTGGAGGTAATGATATTCAGAATGATAATGAGTACGGTGGTATTGGTGTCAGTGTGGCAGACAGACCGGAGGGACCATATCAGGATTACTTAGGCCGGCCACTCATAGATAAGATATATAATCGTGCTCAACCGATTGACCAGTTTGTATTTCAGGATAAAGATGGTTCATATTATATGTATTATGGAGGTTGGGGGAGATGTAACGTCGTTAAGCTGAAGGATGACTTTACGGGACTTTTACCTTTTGAAGACGGAACTTACTATAGGGAAGTTACACCGGAAAATTATACGGAAGGTCCTTTCATGTTCATTCGCGATGGGAAGTACTATTTTATGTGGTCGGAAGGAGGTTGGGGTGGTCCTGACTATTCAGTGGCTTATGCTATTGCAGATAATCCTTTTGGTCCGTTTAAGCGTATTGGCAAAATACTACAGCAAGATCCGGAGATTGGTACCGGGGCTGGACATCACTCTGTGATTCATGAACCAAAATCTGATAAGTATTATATCATTTATCATCGTCGTCCGTTAACAGAGACAGACGGTAACCATCGTGTAACCTGCATCGATGAAATGACTTTTGATAAGCATGGATATATTAATCCGGTTAAGATAACTTTTGAAGGGGTGAAAAGTAATCCTTTGAAATAATGTGATAACTTTCTAATGCATAAGATATATGGAAATAGATCTAACTACTCCGGCCCTGCTGTTTTCGGCGATTTCATTGATTATGCTGGCTTATACCAACCGGTTCATGTCGTATGCCCAATTGGTACGTACATTGAAGGAACAGTATCGGGGAAATCATTCGTCAGTAACCGCCGCACAGATCGCAAACCTTCGTAAACGCCTGTATCTGACACGTGCCATGCAGGTGACGGGAACAGGTAGTTTGTTGTTGTGTGTTGTAAGTATGTTCTTTATTTATATACAGCTCTATCTTGTATCCATCTATATTTTTGGATTGGCAATGGTGTTATTGATTATTTCTCTGGCTATTTCTGTATACGAGATTTATATTTCGGTGAAGGCTTTGGAAATACATTTGAATGATATGGATGAATAATTGCTTCTTTTTATTTGCTCTCTGTCCAGCGGTTATAATGAATATTTTCCGGTTTCCATTTATCTTTCGGAAGTGGATTCTCGGCCGGATAACCGATTGGAATTACGTTCAGGGGAATGATGTCTTTGGGCAGTTGGAGTATTTTCTGTACTTCTTTTACCCGTTCTTCCATAGGGTAAACTCCTGACCATACGGCCCCTAAACCTAAACCTTGTGCAGCCAGCAGTAGGTTTTCTGTTGCAGCCGAAGCGTCTTGTACCCAGTACTCCATACCTGCACCACTGATAGCTTTATTTAAATCTCCACATACTACGATGGCCAGTGGAGCATCCTTTGCCATTTTGGTATAAGGAAGGGTAGAACTCAATTCGTTTAAAATCTCTTTATCCCTGATGACAATGAAGGCCCAAGGTTGTTTGTTGGTTGCTGTGGGAGCAGCCATGGCAGCTCTTAACAGCTGCTCTATTTTTTCATCCTCTACTTCTTGTGGTTGATAAGAGCGGATACTGGTTCTTGCATGTATGGCTTCAAGAACGGAAAGCTTATCATCTTGTTTCATAATAGGTTCCTCCATCTTATTAGGTTGATTTGGTCTCGGTTGAATAGATAATGCAGTTACTACTATAACCAAGGCAAGACTGAAAGTGTTCAGTACATATTGTGTCATTTGTCCTTTAGGTTTTCTGGAGAAATATACAATAATCAGGGTACACAGTGCAATACCTGCCAGTAAACCCAGGAAAAGTATCCAGTCAAAACTGAAAGCAGTTGCAGGCTTGTCGGACGAATGTTCCTTTGCATATTCCATTGCCCTGTGGATGGACTGGATAATAGCTACCGAAGACTCTGTAGCTCCGGATATTCCGTCTACTTCTTTATTGATTGCTTCTTCCGGTGATAGATTATTCCATTGTTGCAGCAGGTCACTGTTTCGTACCTTGGCAAAGTAGCTGGGTGTTTCAGAGTTTTCCAATGCCACCACTTTTGTAATGCGGTTATTCTGCATATAGATTTCAAGAGGGACATTTCCTCCATATCCGTTGATATCTTTCGTTATTTGTCGGGTAGATATTATCTGTACTCCTTCATCCGTATGCCGTAATATATCGGAAACTCCTGTAGAGTTTTCTGTTGCATTTTCCTCATCGGAGAGAATGTTCCCGAACTTGTTTCCCTTACAAATAGTTACTGCCAGAATCAGGAAAAAGCAAGTTGTCAGGCTTATGATGGTTTGGACTTTCAATGTTTTCATATTTAGTTGGTATTTATATCGTATGCAAATTTAGGGGAATTCCGTTGAAAATAGCATGTACTTGCTAAAAGTAGTGGGTGGTTTTGCTTTATTTATCATAAAAGTAACAGCTAGCTTTGATCTCAATTCTTAATAATGCACATAGTGCTGATTTCCCGAATGTACTTGAAATTCCATCAGTTGTCTTCAATTTTTATGCATCTATCTCGGGTTATAGTTAGTATATAAGTACTTGACATAAACACTAATTACTTACAATAAATTAATATTCAAGGCATAGTCGTATATTGAGGGTACCTCAGTCCTATACTTAGGGTATCTCAGTCCCATACTTAGGGTACCTCAGTCCTATACTGAGATAAGGCTATTATAACATTGCTGATAACCAATTAGTTACAATAAACTCTTTTGGTGTTGATAAATCAAGACAAACAATTAGCATAAAAATAAAAAAATGATTTCATTTCAGTATAAAAAATGAAATCATTTAATCAAGTATATATTTATCGGACTTAAACCATAGTTGCAATAATCTGGATAAACAGTATAAGGAATACCATTGCAATAGGGTAAACCGTAGCGTAAGCTACACTCGGAATGTTACTGTCAGTCATAGAGTCTGCCGCTGCAAGTCCCGGGGTACTGGTCATACCACCGGTGATGGTTCCCAGTAAGTCTAGTATACTGATTTTGAAGACAAACAGCCCGACGAACACAGCTACTAACATAGGTACCAGCGTAATAGCAGCACCTACTCCAAATAGCAGCCAGCCACTTTCCTGGAAAGTTGCTACAAGATTGGTACCTGCCGAGGTGCCGACTTCGGCAAGGAAAAGCAACAATCCCAACTGACGCAATAATTGGTTAGCGGGTCCGGACATAGACCACAGAATAGGTCCTGTCTTACCAATTGCACTTAAGAACAGAGCCACAATCAAAATACCGCCCGTTAATCCCGGAGAGAAAGATAAACCACCGGGGAAAGTAATATTCAGTTTGCCGAACAGTACTCCCAAAACAATACCCATTGCAATAGGAAAGAAGTCTGTATCAGATAGCTTTTTGGCATTGTTTCCCAGTAAGCGGGCCAATCCTTTGAGTCCCTCTTTTTCTCCTACCACCATCAGTTTATCACCGAATTTCAGAGTCAGGTCAGGTGATGGAGACAGGTCGATACCGCTTCGGCGGACACGTGTTACCGTACATCCGAAGTTCTTCATCAGATTCAAATCCCCCAATTGTTTATTAATCATATCCTTTTTGGTCAGTAATAAGGATTCTATTTCCTGAGTGTCTACCAAAGGTAATTCACCTTCTTCGCGTTCTCCAACTAAGACCGAAAGTTGGTTCAGAGCTTCTTCACTGCCTACTGCCTGTATGTAATCGTCTTCGTGTAATATAGTCTGTGCAGTAGGGATAGAAATGACTTCATCATGTTTATGGCGTGAAATAACAGCCCCTGTCATAGCCCGTGCATTGATTTGCATCAAGCTGCGGTTGAATACGGCAGGATTTGTGACGCGATAAATACAGGTAGTCAATTCCGGAAACTGTCCGCGACGTTCTTTTTCCAGTCGGCGGGCTTCCTTATCCAAGTCAATGCGCATCATACGGGGGAGCAACTTTACAAACAGGATCACGCCGATAACTCCAAACGGATAAGCGATACCATAGGAAATGGATGCCAATGGAGAATTTGTACTGTCGATGGCTACGGCAAGTCCCGGCGTACTGGTCAGTGCACCGGCTATCAACCCTACTACACTGGGTGTATCGATGTCGAAAAGGTATTTAAGCCCGACAGCAGTAAGGGAAGCCGAGCAAATAATCAGCATGGTGATTATAATCAGGGTCTTACCTTTACTTCGGAACGAGTCGAAGAAACCGGGGCCGGCCTGAATACCGATAGTGAAGATGAAAAGTACCAATCCGAAGTTTCCTAACTCTTTAGGAATGACTACACCGAAGTGTCCAAAGAGAAGAGCTATGAAAATAACTGCGGAAACATCCAGCGATAAACCTTTGATTTTGATTTTTCCCAGCATGAAGCCCAATGCGACGATGAGGAAGAGGGCGAAATAGGAGGAATTAAGTAGGTCAGCAAACATGAATTTAGATTATTTGTTGATTTTGCCGCAAAGGTACAAAAAAGGAGCCAAATTCATAGTCTGGCTCCTTAATAATCCCTATCTATTGTAGTTCTTTCAATAATTCTTCTACTGCTACTTTCAATTGTGTATCTTCACCTTTCACAATTGTTTCGGGCGAATTGGCTACTTTTACATCCGGTTCCAACTGTGTATTTTCCAGATAACTGCCATCGGGCAAACGGTAACCAATCACAGGAATACCGAATACCAGTGTCGGATCTTGCAGGCGCTCCCATGATACACTGGTCATAGTGCCTGGCACAGGCATACCTACCAGTTTACCCAGTTTCTGATGACTGTATACCCACGGTGTACCGTGTGCATTGGAATAGTTGGCTTCGCACGTCAGCATGATGGAAGGCTTGTTCCAGCGGCGGCTCGGCATATCGCAGGCTTCACGGCCGCGAACCACCTGTGTGAAGTATTTCTTGCCACTGAACAGTATCTCTATATCTTCATGCAGACGACCGCCTCCGTTGAAACGGGTGTCGATGACAATACCTTCACAGTTGTTGTATTTTCCTAAAATGTCCGAGTAGATGGAACGGAAGCTGTCATCACCCATTGATTTGATGTGCACGTATCCCAGTTTACCGTTCGACCATTTCTCAACGTCTGCTGCACGTTGCTTAACCCAGCGTTCGTAAAGTAATGTACTGAGTTCGCTGTCTCTGATAGGGATTACTACCTCTTCCCAACGTTCTTTCGTCTTGGGATCGTACAATGAAACAAGTGTTTTCTTTTTTACCTTGTCATTGAGAAGCACATAATAATCGGTTTCGGGAGTGATCTCTTTGCCGTCTATCTTTTCAATAACGACACCGGCTTTCACCTTTGTAGTGGCCTTGTCGAACGGCCCCTTTTCTATCACTTCAGCAATGAGCATTCCTTTATCCTGGTAATTCCAGTCAAAAAGTAGTCCCAGACTGGCTGTCGGTTCACTTTGTCCGTCCGGATAGAAACGGCCTCCGGTATGGGAGACATTCAACTCGCCCAGCCATTCACTCAATAGTTCGGCGAAGTCATAGTTATTATCGATGTGTGGCAGGAACTTGCGATAAGAAGCCGTCATGGCGTCCCAATTGACCCCGTGCATGTTGGTATTATAGAAACGCTTCTGCTGTTGCTTGTATACATGGTCGAACATATATTCGCGTTCGGCGGCCAGATCCAGTTTCACTTGGGCAAGATATTTAATGGGTTTCAGGTCATCGGAAGCCATGTTCATCTTTTGCATATTCTTACCGTTCAGGATGAAGAGAGTCTTCCCTTCTTTATCCATTTCCAGGGAGGTCCAGCCGGCATCAACTTTATGGAGCAACTTGGTCTCTTTCTTGTTCAGATCCATCTTCCATAAGTTACGGCCGCTTTCGGTACTGGCCAGATAATAGAGAGCTTTCCCGTCTTTGGAGATGAGAGTACTTCCCATATTCGATGAGTTTGGTGTCAGGCGTACGATGCGGTCTTCTATGTTTTTCAATTCCACTACGATATCCTTTACCTTACTGCTATCTTTTGCGGCAACCTTTTTCCGGTCGGAGTTTGCTTCTTTATATAGTTCGTAGTCTTCTTTGCTCAGGCTGAATTTGTCGTATGCATCCTGATTGAGGAATACTAACATAGCATCGTCCAGTGAACCCCATGAAGCATGTGCACGCATACCGTAGCGTTCGGTAGTGAAAAGAATGGCATTGCCATCGAGCGCAAAACTGGGTGAACCGCTGCTGTATCCGCTATTGGTCAGGTTGATGATCTCGCCATTACCTTGTGCACTGACCAGGCCTATATCTGAATATGGATCGTGCTTGTTTCCGATAAATTCCAATGTGAACCACTTGCTGTCCGGAGACCATGCATAGTCGAACCCTCCGCCTGTGCTGTACCAGGTAGAACCGTCGGTGATCCGGCGTACTTTCTTGGTTTCCAGGTTGAGTACCATCAGGCGGTTGCGGTCTTCAATGAAGGCCAGTTCCTTACCATCGGGTGAGAATTGCGGGTGCGAACGTTCTACGGTGGTAGAAGGCAATAATACCTCTTCCTTTATTAAAGTTGCATTCGGAAAATTCGGATCTTCTTCCCGAACTATTTTAGCCAGATAAATTTGCCAGTTACCACTGCGTTCACTGGCATAGGCCAGTGTCCGGTTGTCCGGGGCAAACGAGAGACCATCTTCCTCTGCTGCCGTATGTGTAATCTGTTTGGTGGTGGTATAGTCTGTCGATGTTACGAATACTTCACCGCGTACAGTGAAAGCAATTTGCTTGCCGTCCGGTGAAACTGTGGCGGAGGTTGCTCTATCCGGATATTTCAGATAAGCTATTTGTGGCTGGTCGTCACGAATGATTTCTACATTTATCTTCCGGGGATTCGAGCCTTCCTGCTGGGTATAAATCTCACCATCGTATCCATAGCACAAGGTGCCGTTATTACTCATTGAAAGGAAACGCACGGGATGGGTTTTAAAGCTGGTAATTGTTTTTATCGATTGGGGTTGCGAAACCGG
>ENA-USYP01001119-USYP01001119.1-human-gut-metagenome-genome-assembly--contig:-NODE-1119-length-22027-cov-33.877494_pt1 | contig 22027 bp, 22 predicted proteins | sample MGYA00250065_ERZ773512 | MGnify/ENA primary metagenome ERZ773512 (study PRJEB29103, sample SAMN06112003) | human gut metagenome | biome: human gut; feature: ankylosing spondylitis patient; material... | reverse complement strand
TTGAATTGGTACGTCGCCAGGTGGGTGACAGAAAAGTATTGCTGGCCCTTTCCGGTGGTGTTGATAGTTCCGTAGTGGCAGCTCTGTTGCTGAAAGCAATTGGCAACAATCTGGTATGCGTGCATGTAAATCACGGTCTGATGCGTAAAGGCGAATCCGAAGATGTAGTAGAAATGTTCGGTAATCAGCTGAAGGCGAATTTGATCTATGTAGATGTTACCGACCGCTTCCTTACTAAACTGGAAGGTGTGGAAGATCCCGAACAGAAACGAAAGATTATCGGCGGAGAGTTTATCCGCGTATTCGAAGAAGAAGCGCGTAAACTGGACGGTATCGACTTCTTAGGCCAGGGAACTATCTACCCTGATATTGTGGAAAGCGGAACGAAAACGGCCAAGATGGTGAAGTCTCACCACAACGTAGGCGGTCTGCCGGAAGATCTTCAGTTCGAACTTGTGGAACCGTTGCGTCAGCTTTTCAAAGACGAAGTACGTGCATGTGGTCTTGAACTGGGCTTGCCTTATGAAATGGTTTATCGTCAACCCTTCCCCGGTCCCGGTCTGGGCGTGCGTTGTCTGGGTGCTATCACACGCGATCGTTTGGAAGCTGTGCGCGAGTCCGATGCTATCCTGCGTGAAGAGTTTCAACTTGCCGGACTGGATAAGAAAGTGTGGCAATATTTCACCGTGGTACCCGACTTCAAGTCAGTGGGTGTGCGCGACAATGCCCGTTCTTTCGAATGGCCGGTTATCATCCGTGCTGTCAATACGATTGACGCGATGACCGCTACCATCGAACAGGTAGAATGGCCTGTCCTGATGAAAATTACGGATCGTATCCTGAAAGAAGTAAAACATGTGAATCGTGTTTGCTACGATATGTCTCCGAAGCCTAACGCTACTATCGAATGGGAATAAAAGACTTTTTGCTAAATAGCTAGCGCATTAAGTCCTTTCGGATACTTCATTTAAAGATACTTTCCGTATCTTTGCTGTCTCTCTTACAAAAGGTGGCATCTTTTGCTGTAAAAGATGCCATCTTTTGTGTTATAAGATGCCACCTTTTGCTACAAAAGATGCCATCTTTTGCATGGAAGGAATAAGGGAAAGATATCAAAGGTAGTAATTAAAAACACGTAAAGACTATGGGAATGATTTACTTGGTAAGAAAGAAGCTCTTCCAGACTAAGGAAGGTGCAAAACAACTGTATTATGCCGTGCAACGTACGCTGCAACCCCGAGGTGGGGTGACCGAAGATATACTGGCAAAACGAATCGCTCACCGGACGGGCAGGAGTGAAGGTGATGTAAAAGGAATATTAACCGACCTGCCTCACTTCATAGAAGAGGCCTTGAAGAATGGGGAGTCGGTATCCATCAAAGGACTGGGCTCTTTCCATATTGCGATAACCAGCGAGGGCTTTGAACACCCCGAAGACGTGATGCCGGGAACCGTGCGCATTTCGCGCGTTTACTTCACCGCTGACCGCGGCTTGACCAGGGAATTAAGCAGGGAAATGAGATTTTTCCGCTATCCGCTGAGCAAATACTTCCCGGCAAGTATGTTGAGCAAGAAAGTTGCGGAAGCGGAAAAGAAGGCGGAACTGCAAGGAGAATTTCCGGAAGAAGAGATTACTGAGAACCCCTAAAGAATACCCCTTCCACACTCTATCCCCTATGAATAAAGGGTTGCAGACGTGTGGAAGGGGAAATAGTACAGGTACACAGTGAGGTTATACCCCCATGCATTCCCGATAAAAATCGAACATTTCGTAAATGGTATCTTTGTCGGCAGTCTGGTTGAGGCAGATGTCTCCGACTTCTTTCAATAGAGTGAAGTTGATGGCGCCGGCAGTGTTCTTCTTGTCATGCTTCATCAACTCATAAAGTTGGTCGTACTGTTTGCAATTGAAGGCCAAGCCACCGTAGTTCTCTTTGATGAACTGAATGGTCTGGCGCATTTTCTCTTTCGGAAAACCTACCTTTATATAAGAAAGGTATAGCTCGCAAACAATTCCCCAAGCAACAGCATAACCATGTAATACGGGGCGACCTTCGGCAAGAGCCAGACTTTCGAAGGCATGACCTACGGTATGTCCCAGGTTCAGCGCCTTGCGGATGCCGTGTTCCAGCGGATCTTGTTCCACGATATCCTCTTTTACTTGTACGGAACGGCCCACCATTGATTTCAGTGCAACGTAATCTATCTTGTCCGTATCGAAAGCCAATAATTCGGCAAGGTGCTCCGGGGTACTGATAAGACCGTGCTTCAACATCTCGGCATAACCGGAGAAGAAGTTGTGGGCATCGAGGCTGCGCAGGAACTCCGTTTCAAGAAGTACACTGGCGGCAGGTGCGAAAACACCGATTTCGTTCTTCAACCCGTTGAAGTTGATACCCGTTTTGCCTCCTACGGAAGCATCCACCATGGCCAGCAGGGTGGTGGGGATATTGATATAGGCAATGCCCCGCTTGAAGGTAGAAGCGGCGAAACCACCCAGGTCGGTCACCATGCCGCCACCCAGGTTAATCAGTAATGAATGGCGTGTAGCTCCCTGTTCGCTCAGAGCTTGCCAAACGGAAGCGAGGGTTTCCAGATTCTTGTGTACATCTTCGGCACCGATAACGATTTCGGTAGCCTCTTTCAGTGCCGGAATGTCATTGAGTTGCGGCAGACAGAGGCGGTGGGTATGCTCGTCGGTCAATATGAAGAGCTTGTCATGGGGACAATTCCCGATGGCGCTTGCCAGGCTGCTTTCCAGTTTCTCGCAAAGGATTACTTCTTGTTTACTCATCTGATTAATTACAAATTACGAATTATAAATTACTGATTGTGGATTCTAAATTATGAAAGAGATGGATACCTTCTTTGTTAATTGTGGTACAAAGATAGCTCTTTTGGCAATAAAACGTTATCTTTGCCCATCGAAATTCGATGGGCTGACATGATGTTTCTGCCATCTGCCCCCCCACAATCTATAATTTATAATTAGTAATTCGTAATTCGTAATTTTAAAATGAGAGCATTACTACCGGTTTATTGTCGTCTATTAGGATATTTTGTGATAGCTTTGGCACTGTTTCTTCCGTTCCTGATGCTGATGCTGGGGAAAATGACGGATTCCAACCTCTTGTTTTATAAAGAATGCTCTAAGCTGCTGATGATGCTTGGCGCATTGATGATTCTGTTTGCCTATACCAAGAACGAGAATAAGGAAACTGAGAAGGTCCGTAATACGGCTACACGTAATGCTATGTTCCTGACTATATTATTCATCTTTGGCGGTATGCTTTATCGCCTGGCGAAAGGAGACATCATGAGCGTGGATACTTCCTCTTTTCTGATCTTTCTGATACTGAATGTTCTTTGCCTGGAATTTGGTATAAAGAAAGCGGCAGTTGATAGGTTGTTTAAGCGAGATCGTCGATAATTAGAACATTTTATTTAAACCTCATTAAACTTTTCCATTGAAAGCTTGTCAAATGAAACAGTATAAAAACAGACATTTTGTTTCATAAAAAACAGGCGCATGAAAAAAGTAATCATCGGAACAGTGTTATTGTTGACAACCGCACTTTCCGCTTTCTCACAGACTAAGAACATTACCGTAGCGGGGCGTGTCATCGAGGATGACACGAAAGAGCCCGCAGTACAAGCCACAGTACAGTTACTTTCGTTACCGGACAGTGCATTTGCGGCGGGTATCGCCACTACAGCACAGGGATATTTCACCCTGCCCAAAGTGCAGGCCGGGAAATATGTATTGAAAGTTTCCTATATCGGCTTCCAACCTACAGTGCTTCCTTTGCAACTGTCGGCTCAAAATCTCAATAAGAATGTAGGTACGCTGGCTCTGAAGACAGATGCCGTGATGCTGGCAGAAGCGGTGATTACCGCAGAAGCTCCGCAGGTACAGGTAGTGGAAGATACGTTAATGTACAATTCCAGTGCTTACCGCACACCGGAAGGGGCCATGCTGGAAGAGCTGGTGAAGAAACTCCCCGGTGCCGAAATTGATGATGACGGTAACGTGAAAATCAATGGTAAGGAGTTGAAAAAGATCATGGTAGATGGAAAGGAATTCTTTGGTGGTGTCTGCGGAGCAGAACCAGCAGGATAAAGGAAATTACAATACAAAAGTTGTAACTTATAAGAAAAGAAAGAAAAAAAACATGGCACACCGTATGCTGGTAGCATCCATGGTGGCAGCTTTGGCACTTGCAACAACGGTCTGTGCAGGTGTTGCTTACCAGATGCATAATCAGAAGATTGGAAAATATGGCTTAAAAACACAGATTGAAGGACCACAGACAGCGGCAGAAAGTACGGAGAATATGGCAGATCAGACGTCAGAAGAGAGAGCGGGTAAAACAGCCGAATATGTCAGACTGGAAACCTCTTATCTGCCGAAAGGTATGGTGCAGTCAGAGGAAGGAAAATACAGTTTTGAGGACAACTATATGCAGGGCGGAGTCAGCATGACTGTGTACCAGTTGACACCGGAAGAAACAATAGCAGACATTGAAAATACAGGCATTGCTGTGAGCGAGGAAACAAACATCGGTGGCAGACCGGCAGTTTACATGGAAACAGCTCCTGCCGAGAGTGATTCAGCAGAAAATTCTTCTACAGAAGGAACTGCAAATGAAAATACAACCGCTGCAAAAAAAATATATATGATTTACGCGGAACACAACTACCTCCTTGAGATGTTCATTTTCCCGGATGTGACAAAAGAAGAAGCATTCCAGATCGCAGAGGGTGTTTCCATCACTCCGACAGAAGAAACGAGCGGAGAGAATGTTATGCAGGTGTGCAGTTGGAATGACATGGAAAATGAGGCAGGAAAAGGAGAACCGGAAACGGATGAATCGGAAACATTGATGACATTTCCAAAAGAGGAAATGAAAAATACACACCTCATTGGCGGGGAGATTTCTCTGGATCAGAACGGAATTGAAGCAACACCGGGACTTACAGCAATCGTTTCCGATGTAACAATTTCCGACAATATCAGCAGTTTGTCAGAAAATATGCTGGCGGATGATACAAAAGCAGCATTTGACACAGACGGTAATTTATTGCCAATGAAAGTGGAATATTTAAAGAGCGGAGACGGTATCAACACAGTTGATGAAGTTGTGGAGACCAAAGAGATTCCAATGAAAATTGTTTCAGTGACAGTGGATTATAAAAATAATGGAAAGACGGCACTTTCCAATGTGATGTTTAACGGCGGCATTGCACTTCTGGCAGAACATGGAGAAAACATGCAGTTTGACGCATACATGAATGAAAAACCGGGAACAGGCGATATATGGGATTGCGTAAACGAAGAATTTATTGGATTTAGTCAGGAAGTTTATTTATCGGATGTTCATGGAGGAGAACGCCACAACAACTACATTAATACGATAAATCCAGGTGAAACCGTCACCGTGCGTATGGCATTCAAAGTGCCGGAAGAAAAATTAAATGAGATGTACTTCACCTTAAGCAATTATGGTGGCAGCCATTTCTATGATGAGACAAGCTTACAGCTTGGGTATGTGGATATCAGACAGTAGAAAATTTTTATGAGAAAACCCTCGCATCCAGTTTTAAGAAGCTGTTTGCGGGGGTTCTTTTTAAGTTTGCCGTCACCTATATACAAATCTAATTTATAGAAAAGGAACCATATAAACTGGCAGACAAAGAATGTCAGAGTCCTTAGCCAAATCTTTGGTATACACAAGATACTTATCAAGTATACAATCAGAATATTTTTTGCAAAATTCATCAAGAGATTTATGTGTTTTGTATCCGCTTGACTTTACTTCAATCGGACATATTTTATTTCTACTTGCAAGAAGAAAATCAATTTCATAATTATGCCGCGAAGTTTCATTGAAAAAGGTATAATAAAATAATTCATTGCCATTACAAGTAAGGATTTGGGCAACTATATTTTCATAGAGATATCCGAGATTTGTATTGAGCGTATCATTTAATAGTTTTTCGTATATTATATTTTCTGTAAAGTCTTTGTCCTTGAACATCAATGTAGTAAAAAGTCCGGTGTCGCAGAGGAACAGTTTAAATTTACAAAGGTCTTTATTAGTTGACATTCCAGCATTTGGATCATTGGCATGATATGAAACAAGAACAGTTTTTGAATCTTTTAATTCGGCAATTAATTCTAATATACTATCGGCTCGGTCATTTGCCAGTACACTGGAAACTTGATATCGTGCAGCATTTTTATTTAGCTGGGCAGGAATTGCATCAAAAAGAAGTGAAAGCTTTCCTGTTGAGTCTATTTTCTTGAAATCATCCTCATAAAGATTTAAAATATCACGTTTTATGGTATCGACTTTTCGAAAATTATTTGTCTGGAGATATTCATTTACAGCCTGTGGCATTCCACCAACAAGCATATACAGTCTGAAGTCTCTCATTAATTTCCGATGTAATTTATCTCCGATTGGATGGCGGGAGTCAAAGAGTTTTCTTACTAAGGCGGTGGTTGTATGATCACCTAAAGCCCATAAGAATTCTTCGTAATCCATGGGATACATAGAGAGTTTTCTTTCTTCACTCGGAATAAGGATGTTCTGTATGTTCTTTTTTATGGAAATCAGTGAACCGGTTTCTATATAGTCATATCTGTGGTCTTTTACTAATGATTTAATTGCCTGTCTTGCAAGTGGACATAGTTGAACTTCATCAAAGATAATTAGAGAATTTCTTTCGTGAAGATCAACCTTGTATTGTAACTGAAGCTGTAAAAAAAGATAATCTAAATCGGAAATGTCTTCAAAAAGAGCTTTGATACTTTTGGATACAGTTGAAAAATCAATTAATATATAGCTTTGATATTCATTCTTAGCAAAAGATTCCACAACCGTAGATTTTCCAATTCGCCGCGCACCTTCGATTAACAATGCTGTATTTCCGTTGGATTCTTCTTTCCAGGATAGTAGTTTACTGTATATTTTTCGCTTAAACATAGATCCTCCAAACAAAATCGCGTTTTTTATTTTGATATATTACCACAAAATCGCACTTTTTATTCTATTATATTACCACAAAATCGCACTTTTTCAATCATTTATTTGGAAACAAAGTGTCTTCAGCTTGTGTTTGATATTGACAGTTTCTGTGCCTGCGATGGCAAAAGCAGAGACAATATGGGCAAATATAAATTGAAAAGTCCTGTGATTTAAACTATCATAAAAGATATATCGGTAGACATTTTTATAGATGGAGAAAAGAGAGTATTGTATGAAGGAAACAAAAGTTTATCCGCAGTCAGAAGCAGATCAGGATTTTGCAAAATTACTAAAGAATATACGGACAGAAGAAAAGGTATCATTAGACCAGTTAGCGATGGGATTAATGAGTGCCAGCCAGCTTGTGAAAATTGAAAACGGAGAGCGCCCCATTAATAAAAATATCAGAGACAGATTGTTAGAGCGGCTTGGTATAGCGAAAGAATTATACGAAAACCTGTTAGATTTATGCGATTTCGAAGAATGGGATTATAAGAAGAAGATTTTATCTGCGATTCAGAATAAAAAAATAGAGGATGCATATCGTTTGCTTAAAGAATATAAGGCACATTTAAGGGAAAATGATAGAATAAATCATCAGTTTATTTTGGCAATGTGGGGAGAAGTTTTGAAACAGGAAGGGGCTTCGAAAGAAAAAATTGCTGAATGTTATCGGAAAGCCGTAATACTTACAATACCGGATGCAGAAAAAGTGTGGAGCGAAAAAAGACCATTATCGGTATTGGAGATGAATCTGTTATTGGAAACAATTATATATGGAAACAACATGGATTATTTGCATAAATGCAGAGTGCTCATGGAGTATATAGACACAGGATATTATGATGAAATTATGAAAGCAAAAATATATCCTAAAATTGTTTATTATTATTTGAAAAAGCAGATTTTATTTAAAGAGTATTGGAATATGGAAACACAGACTGAAAATTTGAAGATATGTGAAAAAGCTATTGACAAATTAAGAGATGCTGGGCGGACATATTATCTGGTCGAACTGCTGGAAATAGAAATACAAATATTAGAGACAATGCCAGAGGATGCAGTTACAGAGCATTTAGAAAAAAATGAGACAGATAGGATAAATGCAAAAGAATTAATGTCTATGATTAAAAACTTGTATGCAGAGTATGAAGTTCCGGCATATATACAGGATTGCACCTACTTTTACCAACAGAAGTGGATCTTTAGTATGAAAGATGTGCTGCGAACCCGCAGGGAAATGTTCGGATTAACGCAGGAGCAGCTCTGTGAGGGAATATGTTCTGTAAAATCACTTCGCAGGGCGGAAAAAGGACAGACAGATATGCAGAGGGAAATACTCAAAAAATTATTAAACAGACTGGGACTGTCAGGACAAATGCAGTGGTCACGACTTATCACAAGTGACCGCGAAGTCATAAGAATGGCAGAAGAACTGGCAGATTACATCAATGACCGGAAGTTTTCTGTGGCAAGTAAACAATTGGAAAGCCTGAAATCACGGATTGATCTGGATATTCCGCAGAATAAACAATATTTTTTAGAGAAGCAGGCATTACTAGAGTTTGAACAGGGAAAAGTAACGAGAGAAGAATTTGTAAAGATGGAAAAAGAGGCTCTGGAATGTACGCTGCGTGCGGAAAATCTTTATAGGAAAGAGAACGTGTATCTGACAGAGAGGGAAATAATCTGTATTAGCAATAGCTGGAAAGGGATGGAGGGAAAAGAGAAAAGGGAATCTATTAATTTAATACTTAGACTTTATGATAACTATGCTTTAAATAATGGATTGTCACAGGCAATTTCAGTGTATGAAATTGTAACTGAAGCTGCTGTAAATGAACTTGGAAATAATGGGGAACATGTGAGGGCAGAAGAGATAGACAGAAAATCAATTAAGGCAAGCTTATCGTGTAGAAGGGTGTGGGATATTCATTATAAAATATATGATATATTATGGAATGAGAAAAAACTTATGAAAAAAAGCGGAAAAAGAGTCAGTAATAATCGAATGAATACAGAGTTGAAACGTTGTATTATTATGAGTCATTATGTAAAGCGTTATTTTTATGAAAATGTATACAAAGAGAAATTAAGCTAATGATCGTTTTCACCGCTGACAGGAATATCATTATAAGGAGCAATGAATCCTATATGGTGTATCGATGGAATGTTTACCTGGATAAAGCAAATAATTGTTAAAGTGATAAATAATTTTGAAATAAATTTTTTCATTTGTGATAACCTCCATACATCATATTTTCTATTGTGCCATAGTTAGTTTACATATTACAAGGGACAGAATTGTCCATAAATTTTTTGACAATTCTGTCCCTTGATTGGAAAGCAATAATATATTAAAAATAGTTAAAAGTAATATTTTTACAGAGGAAATGTATTTTCTGAATGTTTCTGAGAAAAATGCTGCAACAAAAATATTTTAAAAGGAGATTAATTGACATGAAACAAGTAAGACGATCTGTAAAGCAAATTTTGTTTTCTTTAACTTTGGTAATGGTGTTTTTTATTAATATTCATCCAGTTATGGCACAAGAAATAAGTAATGAATCGAAAAATGCAATATGGAATGAGTTTGAAGAAAAAAGAGAAAATGGTCTTGAAGTCTATGAGTTATTAGATGATAATGGCAATTTCATGGGATACTACGAGCCATATTCTGAAACAAATCCAGAGCCAGTAAAAACAGCAAGATATACAGCAAATATTAATTGGGAAATTCCAGCAGGAAAATATTCATATGGAGAGAATCAGTATACTCTTTCATCAGGTTCTAAAATACAGGTGAGTATTTCACAGAGTCAGACAGGAACAAGTTATCTGACATTTCAGAATAGAACAAGTAATTCGTCATTGCGATTCACAAATACAAAAGTTACCAATGGATGGAAAGGAACAGTTGTTTTGGGCAATATAAGTTCAGCAGTATATTCTTTCGGAATAGAAAATGCTTCATCTGTTACAATTACATATACTGGTTCATACAGTTTATAGAGGAAAAAGTGATGAAGAAAAAATTAGTGGTAGTTATCTCTATAGGTATGATACTTATTTGTGGTTCTGTTTTTGCAATCACAGCTGTGGTAAATAGCAATTACGAAAAGGAAAGTATTGAAAAATCTTCAAAGGTTATCAATAATAATGTTGAAGAAAATTTAGATTCTATATATTCTAAAAGCGATACGGAAGTGATTATTAATAATCTAGAATCAGAAAATCTTGGAGGAACTGGAACAATAAACAGAAGTAGTATTGAGGAAAATACGGAAACTTTCTATACACCTCAAAATTGATATTAAAATATTATTATAATTCAAGAAAATACATTTTCTTTGTAAAAATATTAACGGTCGATTTATGTAATAATGAAGTGGCAGAACAATGGAAAGATTTGGGTGAAAAGGGACATATCTATATGGATTCTGATGGATATTTGAAACTTTAGAAAGTAGATAATGATATAGAGGTGACAAGTCTGGATACTTATAGGGAACAATTAGATAATCGGAAATGGTTTTAATTGTGTTGCTGTATTTTTCAATATGTCTAGGTCAGTTTACTTCTTTATTTCATAATCTTGAGAGTATAAGATTTGAGATGTTGCAGAATCAATATGCAAATGAGGTAGAAATTATCGTATATAATCATCAGAAAGATATGGATTTTCAGATGATAGATGGATGAAATTGGATTATGACATCATATGGAAGCGTAAATTATCAAAAAAAAGAAGGAAGCATAATTATTTTCTTTTTTAACGGATTATGCAGATGCTTCAGGCTATGTTTATTATTCAGACAATGCAGTATTTGAATTTATGAAAGATTGTGTGTGGATTGAAATAACTGAAAGAAAATTGGTTGGTGGTACAGATGCATGAATAAACTTGAGCTAGAACAGAAAATTAAATTTTAAATAACATTTTCATGCAAGCACATGATAAAGTACATAAAGATTCAGATTAAATATTAGATAATTTGAATATTGTTAGAAAATATATATGATGATATACTGAAATCAGATGATATACGAGTAGGCAGGAACAATACGAAAGGCATATTTATGAAAATATTTCTTATCCTTCTGACTTTTGCTGTGAACATATTATTATCAGGGTATAATAACCAGCAAATATATGTAACAACTGTTGTAGAAAAGAACGACATAGAAGAACAAGAGAATATATTGTATTCATGGAACAGGATTACATCTGACTATCTGGAAGTCAGTGGAGGTGTAAATTTCTGGTGTGAAAATATAAATGGAGAGAATCACCTGAAACTTGAATATATTCCACAGGAGGATGAGTTTGCATATTGTAAGGTAGAATGTGAGAACGGACGAGTACAAAGTAATATCATTTCGAAATACAGTAAGGTAAATTATTATCTGAATGCAGACAATCAGATAGAAGATGAATATGCAGATAGAATTACGATTAATTATTATGACGAGGAAGGCACATTATTATCTTGGAGCGTAAAATATATATATTGGGATCCAATTCAAGAAACCTATTATTCGTCTGATATAGGAATTTAAAAAGAAAAGTGAAAACAAGTCAACGGTTATGCAGAAACAATTAATAGGAGGGAAAGCGTATGGGTACAAATAGCAAGTTAAACATATTGATCGTAACTCCATTTGCATTATGGATGTATATTATTTGCATTTCCAATATTATCATGCAGGAATTGAGTGGGGCACCTTATGTAGCGGGAATCATTACTTATGTGAGTGCGTTTATTATTTTTTTATGCTACTATTGGCTGCTTTTACAGAATATCAGAAAAATGGAGGACAGCGCGAAGTATTTAAAATGGACATGTTTTTGCCGGATCGTTGGTATTGTTGCATTTATAGTTGCAGGGTGTATTGTTTTACTTGTATAGAAAGAAATTGGAATGGAATGAAGAGATAAAATACACGAAGAAAGTGTAGTCATATTAGGTGGAAAGATGTTTGCCTTGGATTAAGTATTTACAAAATGAATGTTATGGTAAATAATAAAAATCTTTCTAAATATGGAGAATATCATGGAAAAAGAACCAACGCTTATTGAACAAAAATTTGAAGATGCAGTGAAAAATTTTCGTAAGGAAATGGAAAAAGGAAAAGAATCAATGCAATATGTTTTATGTAAACTATAGATAGTTTTCACGCTTAAATGATCGTTTTAACTTTCTGTAAAGCTGAAGATTCAATTGTTAGGAGAGCTTATGAAGAAAAAAATTTGTTTAGTCATTTTTATTGTTCTGTTTGTAGTCAGTATATTGGTAAATGTGAAATTATTATTTTTTTCACCAGCAGTTTCATTAAAAAATATTCCATTTGAGGGAGTAATCACAGAAGCTGATAGTGGAAAAATAGTAGTAAAGGGTGATGGAACGAATGGTTGCGGGCTTACAGAGCATTATCAAATTTATAATTCAGATCAGATAAAAATTGTTAATACTAATGATGAACTAATTCAGTTTACAGATTTGAAAAAAGGCACAAGAATTTCTATGAGATTATGGATAAAGGAAAAGACTTTATATAATGATATGGATAGACTGGATATTGTTACATTGATTCAGTGCTGTGAATGAAAAGAAGATGCAAATGAAGAAAAACAAAAAAACAGCCACACCGAGATTCATAAAAAAATCCCGGTGCGGCTGCTTTTTACTTTTATAAAGTGTAATTTGAAAGATCAGCCGACATATTTCTGTAATGTTTCCATAACAGCGCCAGGTTTTCTGGTCATTTCTGTGAAGTACTGGCAGGTAAGCTCTGCAAGTCCAACTTCGTAAAGATTTATACCAAAAATCTTAGCGTTGGAGAGGATATCTTTTAATTTTGCATCAGCGTCAAAAGAATCTCCAAGTTTAATATCTGCAACGTAAGGACGGACCTCGTCTAACATTGGGTCTGGGCTTAAGGTAAATTCATTTCCGTTGTCATCAATTGCCATAAGGTAGCGAAGCCATCCGGCAAATACCAATGGAATTAATTTAATATCAGAAACATTCAGTTCAGGGGAAGCAGCGTAAGCCTTGATCGTCTCACCAAAACGGATTGCCAGTTTCTGGGAAGTATCGGTTGCGATACGCTGTGGTGTATCAGGCATGAATGGGTTTGGAACACGTACTTTCAGTACAGTGTCGATAAACTCTTTTGGATCAAGAATGCCAGGATTTACAACAACCGGAAGACCTTCTTTGTATCCGATACCTTCTACTAATTTTACCAAAGTCTCATTTTTCATCTCTGCGGAAATGAGGTTATAATCTAATAAACATCCGAATACAGCAAGTGCTGTGTGAAGTGGATTTAAGCAGGTGCAGACTTTCATCTTCTCTACTTTATCTACTGTCTCGCGGGTTGTGAAGATAAGACCGCCTTTTTCTAACGCAGGACGTCCGTTCGGGAACTTGTCTTCGATGACAAGGTACTCTGTTTCCTCAGCGTTTACGAATGGAGCAACGTAAGTATTTTTGCTTGTGATAACCGGATCAAGACCTTCGATGTCATCTTTCTGCAATAATGCCTCGATGGAAGCGTCTGGTCTTGGTGTGATCTTATCGATCATAGTCCATGGGAAGGAAACTTTATTTTCGTCCTCTGTATAGGAAACGAATCCTTCTTCTACAACACCATTTTTTGCCCACTCTTTTGCAAAAGTAGTGATGGCGAGTTTTAACTTATCTCCGTTGTGGGAGCAGTTATCCATACTTACCATGGCGATCGGTTTCTTACCGGAAACGTAACGTGCGTAAACTAATGCAGCAACTTTACCAATGTAGCTCTCTGGTCTTTCCGGTCCGTTTTTCATATCTTCTGCAACAGCAGCCATGAAGTTTCCGTCCGGAGTATTTAAGTTATAACCCTTTTCTGTGATGGTGAAAGTACACATCTGAAGGGAATCTTTTGCAAAAATCTCTTTTAAACGGGAGAACTGTGTGTCATCGTGGGAATCTAAAGCGAGGGATTCCATGATACTTCCGGTAACGGATTTCTCAACAGTTCCGTTTGCTTTTAAAGTAACGAGAATGCTTAAATCGTCGTGTGGACGGTTCATTTTCTCGATGATCTCGTAGTCATATCCCTCTGCAACGGTCAATCCGCGGTCAAGAACACCTGCATTTAAAAGGTTCTGGACAACGTTGCACTGGAATGCACGGAAGATATTACCAACACCGAAGTGAACCCAGAATGGATTCTCTTTTGTATTCTTTTTTACTGTTTCATAATCAAAGGAAGGAAGGGCATAACCCTTAGCTTCCCATGCACTTTTATCTGCTAAACCTGCTCTATTTAACTGCATGTCTTGTCTCTCCTTTTTCAATTGCTTCCCATAAACCGTTTAAATATGTTGCACCTAAAGCTCTGTCGTAAAGACCGTAACCCGGCATTGCAACTTCGCCCCAGATCATACGTCCGTGGTCTGGACGGATTGGTCCGTCAAATCCGATATCGTAAAGAGCTTTCATGATCTCGTACATATCAAATGTTCCGTCAGAAGAAAGGTGAGCTGCCTCCTCGAAATCTGTCGGGCTGTTGAATTTTAAGTTGCGGACATGTGCAAAGTGGATACGTCCTTTTAAGGAACGGATCATATCTGGAAGATCGTTCTCAAGGTTTGTTCCGTAAGAACCAGAGCAGAAAGTAACACCGTTGTGTGGGTTATCTACCATTTCCATCATACGGAGAATGTTTTTCTTGTTGATGATGATACGTGGAAGTCCGAATACGCTCCATGCAGGATCATCTGGGTGGATTGCCATGTTGATGTCGTATTTGTCACATACAGGCATGATTCTCTCTAAGAAATATTTTAAGTTTTCAAAAAGTTTTTCATCATCGATGTCTTTGTACATTGCAAAAAGATCTTTGATTTTAGCCATACGTTCTGGCTCCCAGCCCGGCATAACAGTTCCGTTCATATCACCGGAGATAGAAGCGAACATATCTTCTGGATTGATGGCATCTACAGCTTCCTGTGTGTAAGCTAAAACTGTGGAACCGTCCGGTCTTTTACGTGCAAGCTCTGTACGTGTCCAGTCGAATACAGGCATGAAGTTGTAGCATACAAGATGGATATCTTCTTTTCCAAGATTCTCTAAAGTCTCGATGTAGTTATCGATGTATTTGTCACGGTCAGCGGAACCTGTCTTGATCGCATCATGAACATTTACGCTCTCGATACCCGCTACATGAAGTCCTGCAGCAGCAACTTCTGCTTTCATTTCCTGAATGCGTTCTCTGCTCCATACATCTCCAGGTGCGGTATCATATAAAGTTGTGATAACGCCTGTTACGCCCGGGATCTGGCGAATCTGCTCTAATGTTACAGTGTCGAATTTGGAACCATACCATCTTAATGTCATTTCCATAGTTTCTTGTTTCCTTTCTTAGAAAAAATTGTGAAGCTGCCGTGTGGCAGCGCTCTTTTGTTTTGATAAGCTTATTATATCCAAAAGAGGAAAAAAGAAAATTGACAGAGTTGTTGTTCACATTGCAAAAGTTGCGGTTGAATGATAAAATGAGTGCAAGCGAGAAGAACACATGCATGTGTTCGGCGAGCGACGAATGTTGATCATGTGCTGGTTTTGCACATGATATAATGTGTGCAGGCAGTGAAAAGTGCAGACACATAAGAAACAGCAGCAGGCTGTTTACAGGCAGGAAAGGAAACACACATGGCAAAAAATCTTCAGACCAAGTTTTCCACGAGACAATACATGCTGTCCCGGGATTTTGAAATCTACTATTATAATGAGCCGGCATCTGAAAAGGTTTCCATACATTCGCATGATTACTATGAGTTTTATTTTTTCCTGGAAGGGGATGTCTCCATCTGGATCGAGGGGGAGCAGTATCCTTTAAAATATGGAGATATGGTGCTGATACCTCCGGGGATAAAGCACATGGCGATGGTGCATGGAAATGAGATCCCTTACCGGAGATTTGTATTCTGGATCAGTGTGGAATATTGCAACCAGCTGATGGAAGTTTCTTCCTCTTACGGATATCTGATGCAGAATGTTCTGGTGAAGAAAAAATATATTTTTCACAATGACCTGATCACGTTCAATACGATCCAGTACCGGATTTTCCAATTGATCGAGGAGATTAAGTCGGAGCGTTTTGGAAAAGAGGCAAAGGTTTCCCTCTGTGTGAATGATCTTGTTCTTCAGCTGAACCGTATTGTCTACGAACAGCAGAATCCAAAGAGCGAGAAAGAGGAACAGAATCTTTATCAGAACATTATTTATTATATTGATGACCATCTTGATGAGGAACTGTCTTTGGAGCAGCTTGCAGGGCAGTTTTTTGTCAGTAAATATCACATTGCACATATTTTTAAGGAACAGATGGGATTGTCTGTACACCAATATATATTGAAGAAACGGATGCAGGCATCCAAGGCGGCAATCCTTGGTGAGACGAGCATTACGGATGTTTACACAATGTTTGGGTTTAAGGATTACTCCAGTTTTTACCGGGCGTTTAAAAAGGAGTTCGGTGTGTCGCCGAAGGAATATAAAGAGGTACATGGAGTCGTGCAAAAAGGTTGATGGAAAGTAATAGAAACTACAAAATGGGTATGCTATAATGAAAACAGTTTAACCGTCATAGAAGGAGAAAAAGAATGCGAGTAGGAATGGGATATGATGTCCATAAATTAGTAGAAGGAAGGGATTTGATCCTTGGAGGCGTGAAGATTCCACATACGCTGGGGCTTTTGGGACATTCGGATGCAGATGTTTTGCTGCATGCGATCATGGATGCACTGCTTGGGGCGGCAGCACTCGGTGACATCGGAAAACATTTTCCGGATACAGACCCACAGTACAAAGGGATCTCGAGTATCAGATTGTTAGAGCATGTTGCAAAACTAATTGAGGAAAAAGGATATATTGTGGAGAACATCGACGCAACGATCATTGCTCAGAAACCGAAAATGCGTCCATACATCGAGGAGATGGAGAAGAATATTGCGGCAGCATTGCATATTGATGTAAGTCAGATCAATGTGAAAGCAACGACCGAGGAAGGACTTGGTTTCACAGGAGCAGAACAGGGAATCTCATCCCAGGCGATCTGTGCGCTGACAACCATTTATGAGAGCAGTGTGGCAGTGGCAGATTCCCAGGCGGGATGCGCAGGCTGCGCCGGATGCAGAAAGCAGTCATAAGAAAATTTCTTGACAAATCCGGGCGAACTGCATACACTATATTAGGAATAAAAAATGTTCCGGATAAATGAATAGCAAAGCGATGAACGGAAAGAGTAGGAATTTGGGCAGCGCAAAGAGAGAGACTGTCACCGGCTGAAAGCAGTCTTGCGAAAGAGAATTCACGAAGTGCCTCCGGGAGCTGATCAGGGGAAAAGAGGTCTGTGATGGCAGAACTTAAGTATTCTGGTTCGGGTTACACACGTTACGTGTCTTAAGGGAAAATCAATTGATTTTTATTAGAGTGGAATCGCGGATTATTTCGTCTCTTGGAGATGAGATAATCCGTTTTTTGATTTATTAATAAAAAGAAAAGGGGCAAGAAGTATGGGAATCATCCAGCATGTGAAGGAAGAGTTTCAAGTGATAAAAGAGCGTGACCCGGCGATCAAATCACCGATGGAAGTTTTGCTTTATCCAAGCTTTCGTGTTATGCTAAGTTATAGACGTGCACATAAACTGTATTTGAAAGGGCACTATTTCTGGGCAAGATTTCTTTCCCAGCGTGCGGCGAGAAAAACAGGGATTGAAATACATCCGGGAGCAACGATCGGAAAAGGATTTTTCATCGACCACGGAAGTGGCGTTATCATAGGAGAGACCGCGATCGTCGGTGATAACGTTACCTTATATCAGGGTGTGACGTTAGGCGGAACCGGAAAAGAGACCGGAAAGCGTCATCCAACGATCGGCGACAATGTCATGATCAGTGCCGGCGCAAAAATCATCGGTTCTTTTACGGTCGGGGAAAATTCCAAGATCGGAGCCGGAAGCGTGGTTTTGGAGGAAGTTCCGCCAAACTGCACCGTTGTCGGTGTTCCGGGACGTGTGGTAAAACGCGACAACATAAAAATTCCACGAAGCGATATGGATCAGTGTCATCTGCCGGATCCGGTCAAAGAGGACATTACTCTTTTACAGAGAGAGAACGCCGAGCTTGTCAATCGTGTGCTTGATCTGGAACGCCAGTTGAAAGAGGTTGACCGGAAAGTCAGACAGGATTAATAATAGGAAGTGAAACGCTTTTTCAAAGTTAAAATAATATAGAAAGAAAATGGAGAACACAAATGGAAAATAATTTTAAATTCTACAATACACTTACTAAAAAAATCGAGACCGTGATTCCTCATGAGGACGGCAAAATCGCAATGTACACCTGCGGACCTACGGTGTATCATTTTGCACATATCGGAAACCTGAGAAGTTATATCATGGAAGATGTTCTGGAAAAATCACTTCGTTATGTCGGATATGATGTAAAACGTGTCATGAACATTACAGATGTAGGACATCTGGCTTCCGATGCAGATACCGGGGAAGATAAAATGTTAAAGGGTGCAAAGCGTGAACATAAGACAGTTATGGAGATCGCAAAGTTCTACACAGACGCATTTTTTGAGGACTGCAAAAAATTAAACATCAAGACACCGGACGTTGTGGAACCTGCAACGAACTGCATTCCTGAATTTATAAAAATGATCGAGGGGCTGTTGGAAAAGGGTTACGCTTATCAGGCAGGCGGAAACGTTTACTTTGACACGTCCAAACTGGATAATTACTATGTTTTCTCCACACAGGCAGAACTTGAGACTTTAGTCGGTGTAAGGGATGATGTCGATGAGGATACCAATAAGAAAAACAAGACAGACTTCGTGCTCTGGTTCACCAAATCCAAATTTGAAGACCAGGCACTGAAATGGGATAGTCCATGGGGTGTCGGTTATCCGGGCTGGCATATTGAGTGTTCCTGCATCAGTATCAAGCATCTTGGCGAGTACATGGATATCCATTGTGGCGGTGTGGATAATATTTTCCCACATCACACCAATGAGATCGCGCAGTCTGAAAGTTATCTCGGACACAAATGGTGCAATTACTGGTTCCATGTACAGCATTTGAATGACAAATCCGGTAAAATGAGTAAATCCAAAGGAGATTTCCTCACTGTTTCCTTATTACAGGAAAAAGGATACGATCCAATCGTATACCGGATGTTCTGCTTACAGTCCCATTACAGAAAACCGCTTGAGTTTTCTTATGAGATCATGGATAACACCAAAGCCGCTTACAACAAACTGGTAAAACGTGTTGCCGGACTGAAAAAAGAGGGCGAGACAGACCAGAACGTATTTGCAGAATACAAGGCAAAATTCGTGGATGCGATCTCGAACGATCTGAATACTTCCATGGCGATCACTGTATTATATGATCTGTTAAAAGCAGACACGAACGATATTACAAAATACGAGTTAATTAAGGATTTTGATAAAGTTCTTTCCCTGAATCTGGAAAATGCAAAGAGCACAGAGACAACCGAGGGTGTTGACGCTGAACTTGAGAGCTTTGTCCTTGCCAAAATCGAGGAGAGAAAAGAAGCAAAGAAAGCAAAAGATTTTGCAAAAGCAGATGCCATCCGTGATGAACTGCTTGCAAAAGGAATTGTCATCAAAGACACCCGCGAAGGTGTGGTATGGCATAAAGCGGAGTAAAGAGAGATGGAAAAAGGAATCGATTCTTATTTAAAAGAACAATTTGAAATCCCGGATGTCGACATCCGCACATATTCACCGTTGACACTGGCTTATATCGGAGATGGTATCTACGACCTTGTGATCCGGTCTCTGGTAGTAGCCAAAGGCAACACGAGAGCGAGTGAACTCCACAAGCGCACCAGCCAGATTGTAAAGGCACATACGCAGGCGGAGATGATGGAGGTGCTGCTTCCGATCCTGACAGAGGAGGAGGCAGCCGTGTATAAGAGGGGGCGCAACGCCAAATCTTTTACCATGGCAAAAAATGCCACGATGTCGGATTACCGTAAGGCAACCGGATTTGAGGCGCTTATGGGATATCTGTATCTGAAAGACGAATTTGAGCGTCTGGTCGAGCTGGTGAAAACTGGCGTGGAAGAGATGAGACTAAAACTATAGTTATATCTTGCAAGCAGCGAAATGATTGAGTGATGAGATCACGATAAGAGAAAGGGAAAAAGAATTTCATGGGATATGAAGAACAGAAAATAGAGGGACGTAATGCGGTGCTAGAGGCATTCCGTTCCGGAAAAACAATAGACAAACTGTTTGTCTTGGATGGATGTCAGGATGGACCGGTGCGCACGATCGTCAGAGAGGCAAGAAAACATGACACGATTATCAATTTTGTGGATAAGGAACGTTTAGACCAGTTATCCGAGACAAAAAAACATCAGGGTGTCATTGCAGTGGCTGCCGCATATGAGTATGCGGAAGTGGAAGATATTTTGAAAAACGCAGAGGAAAAAGGAGAACCACCGTTTATTTTTATTCTGGATAATATTGAGGATCCGCATAATCTTGGTGCGATCATCCGTACCGCAAATCTGGCAGGAGCGCATGGAGTGATCATTCCAAAACGCCGGGCAGTGGGACTGACTGCAACGGTTGCAAAGACTTCAGCAGGTGCGATCAACTATACGCCTGTCGCAAAAGTGACAAATCTGACTGCAGCCATCAAGGAGCTGAAAGAAAAAGGCTTATGGTTTGTCTGCGCTGACATGGGCGGAACCGAGATGTACAAACTCGACTTAAAAGGACCAATCGGTCTTGTGATCGGAAACGAGGGCGAGGGTGTCAGCAAACTCGTAAAAGAGAATTGTGATTTTATCGCATCCATTCCGATGAAAGGGGATATTGATTCCTTAAATGCATCGGTAGCCGCAGGCGTGCTGGCATATGAGATCGTGAGACAGCGTCTGCAGTAACTTCTGGATATGGCGCATCCGCAGGGCGTGGATGCGGTTTGGAACGATTGTGCAGGGAGATCAGGTATGGAAAAATATAGGGACAATGATCCGGGAAAAGGGCAGACAGCCTATGACAGGTTAAGTGATGAAGCACTTTTGCGGCAGCTTCGGGCTGGGGATGCCGCAATCATGGATTATGTGTTGGACAAGTACAAACCACTCGTGCGGAAAAAGGCGAATGCCATGTTTTTGATTGGGGGCGATACCGATGATCTTATCCAGGAGGGGATGATCGGTCTGTTTAAAGCAATCCGCGATTACCGGGAAGAGAGAGAAACTTCGTTTTTCCATTTTGCAGAACTGTGCATCACAAGACAGATTTACAGTGCCATAGAGGCATCCAACCGGAAAAAACATGCACCGTTAAACTCCTATGTTTCTTTTTATTCGGAGGTGAGTGAAGAGGGACAGCCGCTGGCAGAGTATCTCGAATCGGAGCGTTCAGATAATCCGGAACAGCGCATGATCGATCAGGAAAACTTTGAACTGTTTCTGAAAAAAGTACGCCAGAGCCTGAGTAAAATGGAGTGTGAGGTGTTAGATGATTATCTGTCGGGGTTAAATTACCAGCAGATCGCAGAAAAAATGAAGAAATCCCCGAAGGCGATCGACAATGCACTGCAGCGCATCAAAACAAAAATCAGGGTTTTTCAAAATGATACGTTGCCTTCTTGAGAAAGTATTTTGGTGGCATAATTTCAAAATAGAGACAGAATATGTACAATATGCACAAAAATAGAAGTGAATTTTTGTAATATTTGTGAACACTTATGTGAGAGAGTATGATATTATAATTCTCGTAAAACCCCCAATACATTATATATAGTTTTTGCTATACCCCATAGTAAAAATACCTTCTCCTAAAAGAACAGCCGATCGACAGGCTGTTCTTTTTTTGCTTTATAGGAAATTTCTCAAATCGTCAGAAATAGTGTATAATAGGCTGGAAATAAAAAATGACATAGCAAAAGAGCG
>ENA-USYP01001107-USYP01001107.1-human-gut-metagenome-genome-assembly--contig:-NODE-1107-length-22221-cov-7.744129_pt1 | contig 22221 bp, 19 predicted proteins | sample MGYA00250065_ERZ773512 | MGnify/ENA primary metagenome ERZ773512 (study PRJEB29103, sample SAMN06112003) | human gut metagenome | biome: human gut; feature: ankylosing spondylitis patient; material... | reverse complement strand
CACTATCGTTTTTTAATGATACGGCGACCACCGAGATCTACACTCTTTCCCTACACGACGCTCTTCCGATCTACTTTTGGAATTGGAAAGTCTGCTGTTGCTGCTGCGATTGTTAAGAAAATACCACAGGCACATCTGCTTGAATTCGATGCATTGCAAGAAAAATATAAGCCAACTTCAGATTCTGATCGTTTTGGGAGAAGATATCCAGAAGCTAAAAAATATTTGGTTGATGCTCTCGTTGATGAAATAACAGAAATAATACAAGAAGGAGGTTGCAACTGTTTAGTCATTCCAGTTGCATTGATTAATGATTATTGCAATCAGAAACTTATAGATGGCTTCGCAAATATTGAGAGTCACCATTTTATATTAACGGCCAAGACGGAAATCCTACATCAACGCATAAATAACCAAGAAAATCGAGACATCGATTTGGCAGTAACCTATATGCCAGAGGCAACACAGTATTTAAGTAATCACTATTATGATGCAAGCATAATAGATACGTCTAACATGAGCATTGATAGTGTTGCAAAAGAAATAATTGAAAGCATAACTCGGTAACTTCCTGTTTATAAAACTGATAAAGGAAAGCAGGTGTGTTTTTATGGATAAGATTACAACAATCAAACAAAGTGCTAAGAGTATTCTCACAGGTAATATCGAATCGGCAAAGAATCTTATAAATAAGGAATATCCATTTAAGAAGTTAAAACCGGAGGGAAGAAGCTATACAGATAAGGAAAAGTATGAGCAGTTTGTAAGAGACGGATTTATAGACAGATATACCGGGGAAAAGCTTGTTAATCCGGGATTGTTAAAGGTGTTATCATATTACATGCCGGATGCATTTCCATATCAGAGCCATTGGAAGATGGAAGAATGTCACAGTGCCTACTGGGAACTGGTCCCAACAATTGACCACATCATTCCTATTGCCATTGGAGGAGAGGATAATCCGTCTAATTATGCGACAACGTCTATGCTTCACAATTCAGTTAAGAGTAACTGGACATTAGAGCAGCTAAACTGGAAACTGTATCCTGCAGGAGACATTAATGAGTATGACGGGCTTACCGATCTTTTCGTGAGACTTATAGAAAACGACCTTGAGCTTTTTGATGATCCATACATAAAACGCTGGTATAAGTTATCTGTGGGAATGAAATAGAGACTGTTCCTAAATGTATATAACAATTGATTGTAAATGAAAGAGATAAGAGTATGCATATATATGTAGATGCTGACGCATGCCCTGTGATTGGGATAGTTGAAAGAATAGCTAAGAGTCATAATATTGCCGTAACGCTTTTGTGTGATACTAATCATTATCTTACATCAGACTATTCAGAAGTGGTATATGTGGGTGCCGGAGCTGATGCGGTTGATTTTAAGTTAATAAGCCTTTGTGAAAAAGGAGATTTAGTAGTTACGCAGGATTATGGTGTTGCTGCCATGGCATTAAGTAAGGGTGCATATGCCATTCATCAGTCCGGGAAATGGTATACAAACGAAAATATTGATCTTATGTTAATGGAAAGACATATAAGTAAGAAGGCAAGGCGGGCAAGCAGTAAAAACCACATGAAAGGTCCAAGAAAAAGAAGTGATAAGGATGATTTAAACTTTGAAGCCTCTTTTGAGAGACTAGTGGAAAAGTATCAACACTTGGATACCAGCCGGATGTCTGGAAGAGCTGGAGTTAAATAAAAATTAGGAGACAGATATATGAATTTTGAATTAGCATGCCTGGAGGATTTTAATGAGATAGAAAATCTCTATTGGGATTTAATAGATAAAAGCAAAGAAGAACCTTCTTTTCCTGACTGGGAAAAGGGTGTACATCCTTCAGCAGATTTTTTAATGGCTGGTATTGTTAAGAAAGAGTTGTTCGTATTAAGAGATGAAGGAATAATTAAGGCATGTGCCATAGTTAACAGTAATTCTAATAAAGAGTATAAAAAGGTAGCGTGGAAAGTAAATGAAAGAGATAATAATGTATGGATAATCCATGCTCTCGCAGTGCGATATGAGTACCGCGGTATGGGTCTTGCTACTCAATTTGTAAAAAACTTAATATCATATGCTAAGTTGGAAAACATTGAAGCCATTCACCTTGATGTAATAGATAAGAACACACTAGCTGACAAGTTATATATCAGAGCTGGCTTTAAATATGTAAGTACTGAAAACATATTTTATGAGGTGGTTGGAAACAGGCAGTTTAGAATGTATGAGTATGTGATTGAGTAGAAAGTATTAGATATGCACATATAATGAGCATTATCTGCCTTATAGGAAGCTATAATGAAAAAATCATAGTAAAGAAGGAACGATTGTGAATATAAGATATGCAACAATGGCTGATTTAGACGATATTACATCGGTTGAATCCGAGTGTTTTCCTGTTTTAGAGGCAGCAACTAAAGAAGAATTTGAGCAGAGAATAAAATATTATGGAAATCATTTCTGGCTTATGTTTGATGAGGGTAAACTCATTGCGTTTGTAGATGGTTTTGTTACGGATGAGGCTGATCTTACAGATGACATGTATGAAAATGCATCAATGCATAATGAGAATGGTGCATGGCAGATGATTTTTGGTGTAAATACTCTTCCTGAATATCGCAGATGTGGATGTGCGAAAGAGCTGATTAAGAAGGCTATCTTAGATGCCAGAAAACAGAACCGGAAAGGGCTTGTATTAACTTGTAAAGAAAGCCTTGTTCCATATTATTCCAAGTTTGGATTCATTGATGAGGGGATAACAGATAAATCCACTCATGGAAATGTCCTGTGGCACCAGATGAGATTGGATTTTAAATTAAGAAATAATGGAGTAAATCTTTCAGATAACAAAAAAGTGACCGCAAACAAGAAATTTGCAGCCGACAGAATACTATCATATTTTAAAGAAGAGTGGAAGGTACTGCTTATAATAACAGTTTCAGGTCTTATATATAACTTTGGACTTTTGCTTGGCCCTTGGTTTGATGGTAAGATGACAGGATGTCTTATAGATATATTAAGCCAAAATGCTGTATACAAGGATATGCTTATACTTGTAGTGTCATATATTGTATCTATTGCAGTTGTTCAGATATCAAGATATATAAAGCGTTTCTATGTGAGAAGATTTGCGAATAATGTCAACAGAAGAATGAAGAAGATATTGTATGGGACGCTTGTGTTAAAGAGCAAGACAGAACTTGAAAGTGAAGGTATGGGCGATATTATGACAAAGGCAATCCTTGATGTTGATGATTGTGCTGAGGGCATGAGAAAGTTCACAACAGAGGTGTTTGATACAGGAGTAGCACTGGCTGCATATGCAGGAATGCTGCTTGTATATGATGTAAGGCTGGCACTCATTGCAATGATATTTCCACCTATATCTTATATGCTTGCAGAGAAGATGAAGATTATCGTACAGAGAACAGGTGCAGAATATAAAAGACAGTCAGGAATATTAAGCAATGCCACACTAGACAGAGCTTCTAATGCCATAACTTACAGGGTATACGGAAGGGAAGAGGACAGAAGAATTGCATACGAAGATAATCTTTCATCATATGAGAAAGCTGCTATCAGGGCAAATATATGGAATTCTTCAATGACACCCTTATACAGGATTATATCAATGACAGGTATAATATTTATATTATATTTCGGCAGTAAAAATGTACTTGGAACGGGGTGGAAAAGCTGGGATATCGCGGCATTTACGACATTCCTTGCCTGTTTTATAAAGTTATCGGATAAGTCTTCAAAGGCGGCAAAGCTGTTTAATGCAGTTCATAAGTCACAGGTTTCGTGGAAACGTATTAAACCGCTTATGGTTATTCAGGATAAAGATACAGATTGTAAAAATCAGACATCAGGAAAGCTTGAAGTAAAAAACTTAAGTTTTACATATCCAGATGGAAAAACTGTATATAATGATATTTCCTTTACTGCAGAGCCGGGGGAGATTATAGGCGTTACGGGTCCGGTTGCCTGCGGTAAGTCAACATTTGGAAAGACCTTCCTTTGCGAATGTCCATATAAGGGAAGTATTAAGTATAATGGAAATGAATTAAGCAGTGTTGCTGATAATGTAAGGTCGGGAATAATAAGTTATCTTGGACACGACACAGAGCTTTTTAATGACTCTATTAAGAATAACGTGCTTCTTGGTGATGATTGCAATGTATCAGAATACCTCAAGGACGTATGTATCGATAAAGAAGTTGCACAGATGGAGAATGGAGTTGACACACTTATTGGTAATGGTGGTGTAAGACTGTCAGGTGGACAGGCACAAAGAATAGCACTTGCCAGAACGCTTTGTCATAAGAAGCCGGTACTTGTGCTTGATGATCCATTTTCAGCACTGGATATAAGCACTGAGAAAAAGATATATAACAACCTTTGTGATATAGCAAAGAATAATATTGTAATTATTATGACACATCGTCTGTATATGTTCCCTAAGATGGATAAGGTTATATGGATGGATAATGGAAAGGCAATAGTTGGAACACACGAAGAGATTATGTTACAGTGTCCGCAGTACAGGAAGTTGTATGAAAATGTCAGCACACAGATGAGGTAGACGTGGCTGAACATACAGAAAAAGGTACATTACAAAATAAAAATACCAACGAAAATAAGAAAAAGGAGTTGGATAATATTGAGTAGTAATAATGTAAACAGCACAGAAGCCAATAATTATAATATTAATAACGTTGATAATAAGAAAATGAATAACAAGAATTCATACAACGTAGTTTCAATAATATTACATACTATAATAAAGAGAAAATGGCTTTCTCTTGGAATTATAATTTCAGTATGTGGTGCGGTTATAACAGCTCTTTATCCACCACTTGTACTTGGAAAAATAGTAGATACACTCACAACAGGAAGTCAGATGCCTGTATATCTTGTATTTCTTTATATGGCATTTACAGTTATTACAGGTCTTATGGAAGCCACAAGAGAAGGGCTTCTTACAGTATTTGGGCAGAAGATAACACACGCACTTAGAAGTGGACTTATGGAGCATTTTGTAAGACTTTCTACTGACTCACTTAATAAGCAGGAGCCAGGTGCTGTTGTATCAAGGTTTGTAGGTGATGTTGATACAGTTGAGAACCTTTTTACATCGGGAATTGTAAGTATGTTTGCAGATGCGTGTAAGATAATAAGTATTCTTGCAGTTATCTGGTTCAGAAATAAAGGACTTGCAACAGTGCTTATGGTGCTTCTTCCATTTTTATTCTGGTTTACAAGACATATACAGAAGAATATGCTTGATGCCCAGTTAAAAAATAGACGAGCAGTAAGCCGTGCTTCAGGACATGTACCTGAAACACTTCACAATATCCGTACGATCCATAATCTTGGCAAGGAGAAGTATATGGAGAAAAGATACGATGAATATATAAGCGACAGCTACAAAGCTATGGAAAAGACCAACTTCTACGATGCCGTATATTCACCAGTTATTCTTATATTAAATGCAGTTGTAGTGGCGGTAGTTATGTTGTTTTCAGCCTCAGGCAATGCCAAAGTCCTTACACTTTTTGGTATGTCAGCAGGTACAGCAGTAGCAGTTATTAACTATATATCACAGATATTCTCACCAGTTGAAAGTCTTGGAATGGAAATCCAGACGATACAGTCAGCGATTGCGGGCGTGAGAAGAATAAATGAATTCTTTGAACTTCCAGTACTAGATAATAATGAAGAATTACAGGCAGAAAAGACATTTGATAGTAAAAATGATACACCTTATGTCCAGTTCAATGATGTAACGTTCGGATATGAGGCTGACCACACTGTAATAGCTGATAAGACATTTGTTGTAAATAGAGGAGAGCAGGTTACACTATCAGGAAGGACAGGTGCAGGTAAGAGTACAATATTCAAGCTGCTTTTAGGTCTGTATAATCCACAGAAAGGTTCTATCCTTATAAATGATATGAATTCAGCCGCGATACCAGATAACAGAAAGAGAAAAATATTCGGTTATGTTGAGCAGTCATTCCATATTGTTCCTGGAACAGTTAAAGACCAGATAACACTTTATGACAAGTCCATATCTGACGAAGCTGTTATCAAAGCGGCAAAGCTTACAGGACTTCACGATACAATTATGAACTTTGAAAATGGATACGATACCCAGTGTACGCAGGAATTATTCTCGCAGGGACAATGGCAGTTGTTATCCATAGCAAGAGCTACAGCTGCCAACCCGGAGCTGCTTTTACTTGATGAGATAACAGCCAATCTTGATGCCAATACAGAAAGAGATGTTCTTACAGCACTTAAAGGTGTATCTGAAAACAGAACAGTTATATCAATATCACACAGGGTTACGGCAAGAACAGGACGTGTAATAAACTGTTAAATACAATATTTCATAATGACAATGACGCCAGAATGTGATAATATTTTTTGTATTGGGTAATTTAATGAATTAAAGTATATCAGGTGGACAAAGTGGAAGATATTATGTATAGCATTAACAGGTTGTTAAGCATTACAATTGGAAATAATAGGTCATATTTTGATGTGCAATATGTTAATATTGCTATGTTGGTCTGGGGTTGTGTATTCTGCTTAATAGCAGGGGTGGGAATGATTTTAAGTAAGAATTTTGACCGCCGTAAGAGGCTGTGGATGATACTTTTGCAGTTTGCAACAGCTGTTCTGTTGCTCAGTGATGCAACCGCCTGTATATTCAGAGGCTGGACGGGTATATTTGGATATTGGATTGTAAGGATAAGTAATTTTATAGTATTTCTTGACAATAATATAATATTATATTTGTTCCACAGGTATGTGTGCAGTTTTATTTTTACGGAACAGGAAGAAAGAACTTTAAAAAGAGCAACATTTATAAATATACTGTGTGCCGTGGCAGTAGCTCTGGTTATTATTTCACAGTTTACAGATTTGTATTACTATTATGATGCACAGAATGTATATCATAGAAGTGAAGGTTTTATAATATCTATTTTTATACCTGTAACAGGAATGATGGTAGAGATGTCATTTTTGATAGAATACAGAAAGAAATTAAGCAATATTACAATTTCTTCACTTGGTTCATATATTATTCTTCCAATTGTAGCGGCAATAATACAGTTCTACTTTTATGAAATTTCGTTGATTGATATAGCTGTATGTAATTCAATGATAGTTATGTATATAACTGTTATTGGTGAACAGGACAGGAAACTTAACAATCTGGAACAGAAGCAGATTAAGACAGAGGCTGAACTTGAAATATCTATGGTGCTTAACCAGTGTATAGCAGAACTGACAACTGAAGCGGATATTAACATAGCTATACATAATCTTCTTGCAATTATTAATAATTATTTTGGTGCGGACAGATGTTATATTTTTGAAAATAATTACGATGATAATACAATGGATAACACCTATGAGTATGTTAGTGATAGTATTACAGCAAAGAAGGATAAGATTCAAAAGCTTTCAATGAATATTGTAAGTTTATGGATGGAGAATTTTAAAGAGGAAAAGCCATATTATATAGCAGATGTCAGCAAGCAAAAGGAAGAACCTGTATACAATATGTTGCATGAACAGAATGTAGACAGACTTCTTGCAGTGCCATTAAAAAGAGATGGAAATATAATTGGATTTCTTGGAGTGGACAATCCGGTTAATCATTACGAGGATATGGCATTATTGTCTTCTATACAATATTTTGTTACTAATAGTCTTGAAAAGCGTGTGCAGCAGGATAGGATGCGTTATTTAAGTTACAGGGATATGCTTACAGGTTTGTACAATCGTAACAAATATATAAGCATTGTTAAAGCGGCTAAAGACCAGATACTTAAAAATGTCGGAGTTGCTTACATAGATCTTAATGGTCTGAAAGCAATTAATGATAATTATGGACACTCTAATGGTGATAAGTTCATATGTACAGCAGCAGACACATTCAAAATGGTATTCCCGGATAATTCTTACAGGATAGGTGGGGATGAATTTGTAATTATAGAGCAGAATATTGAGCGTGATAAATATGAAGAAAGAATTACAGCCTTGAAAAATATAATGCAGGATAAACAAGTAAGCATATCCATAGGAGTTCTGTGGAGAGAGTATGTTGACGATTTAGAAGAATTATTAAAGGCGGCAGATAAGCTTATGTATAAGGAGAAAGAGATGTATCATAATAACAGAGAATAAAGTTAAAATAAAAGGGATTTGGGATACACCTTCCAAATCCCTTTTGTGTTCTTTTTGTGCTGTTAAGGGATTTATATTAAAAGTTATGATGGGTATGTATCCCCAGCACAAATACAATTATAAAATGTTGTTAAAACAGCATAAAATGCTTGTTACTTTGGAACAAATGCTTGTTGTTTGTTATATTGATTGTTATAGTCAGACCATATTAATCAATGCCATTTGATATTTGAATTCAGTGTTAATATCTTAGGCAGGAAAAGAGGTATAATATGGCTGGAAAGAAATTTATTAACGCAAAGTTAAAAGGATATAATGAATTACAGGAAATACTTGTTGAGGACGGAGTATTTAAGGCAATTGCACCACATATAGATGTAGATAGTGATTGTGAAATTGAGGATTTGGGAGGCAAGCTTACACTGCCACCATATGTTGACCCACATATTCATCTTGATTATGTATTCACAGCAAGAAAGCAGGGCGCAACTAACGGAACAGGAACATTATTTGAAGGAATTCAAAGGTGGAGTGAAACTAAATCAGATTTAACAATTGATGAGATAAAGGCAAGAGCAATAAAGGCAGTTAAAATGGAGGTGTCACACGGTGTCCAGTTCATAAGAACACACGCTGATGTAACTGACCCTAACCTCACAGCCTTAAAGGCACTTCTTGAATTAAAGGAAGAATTAAAAGATATTGTAACAATCCAGATTGTATCATTTCCACAGGAAGGAATGTATTCTTACAAAGATGGCGACAAGCTTGTTGAAGAAGGACTTAAAATGGGTGCTGATTGTGTAGGTGGTATTCCACATTTTGAGTATTGCAGGGAATTTGGTGAGAAATCAATTCATAAGGTTGTTGAATTAGCTGTGAAGTATGACAAGCTTATTGATGTACACTGTGATGAGAGTGATGACCCAATGAGCAGGTTTGTGGAGCTTCTTACTGCACTTTCAATTGTTGAAGGAATCGGACCTAAGACAACAGCAAGCCATACCTGTTCATTAGGTTCAGTAGATAACAGTTACGCATTCAGAATGATGAAGAATTTCAAGAAAGCAGGACTTAACTTCATTTCCTGCCCAACAGAGAATATATATCTTCAGGGCAGACAGGATACATATCCTAAGAGAAGAGGTCTTACAAGAGTTAAGGAATTATATGAAAATGGAATAAATGTATGCTTTGCACAGGATTCAATTCAGGATCCTTGGTATCCGGCAGGCAATGGCAATCTTATGAATGTGCTTGATAATGGTATACATATAGCCCAGATGATGTCATTTGAGGAAATGGATAACTGCCTTGACCTTATAACTGTTAATGGTGCTAAGACTATGAACATATCAGACATATATGGAATTGAGGCAGGCAAGCCAGCTAACTTTATTGTTGTCGATGCCAGGAGCGAATTCGAGGCAGTATGCGAAAGAGCCGATGTTGTTGCAAGTGTCCGTAATGGTGAATATCTGTTTAAGAAAGCACCAGTGGCTTTCGAGGCTTTGAGTGAATTTATGGCGTAGATAAAGAGTGAATTATGATATAATATGACTACTTCGTAGTCACTTAGAAGTTTCTTCGAAACTTCGGATGCGTGGAAAAGCAACGCAGGGCATATGATATAATGAGCACAAAAGTGCTCATCTTAAAAGTTCCTTATGGCACTATAAATAATTATAATAATATGTAAATAATAATTACAACATACAATATAGGAGCAGCAATATGTTTCAATGTAAAGATCTTCTCACTCTCCCCTCAATGGCGAAAGCCAGAATAATAGCAGGAAAGAGTGGTTTGTCTAATAGAATAAGGTGGGTATATAAGCCTGAGAATATGAATTTTGCGAAGTGGGTAAAGGGACAGGAGCTTTTGATTATAAGCACGCCTGTTATACAGAGTAAGGATTTTGACCTGCAAGCAGTTATTAAGAAAGCTAAGAAGCTTGATATGGCAGGTGCATTGCTTCTTGTTGGTGATAAGTACATTGCCAGTATAGACAGTACAATAATATCCTATTCCAATCTTAACGATTTTCCGATATTTGTCATATCAGGTGAAATTCCTCTTGTTGACATTTTTGAAGAAATCGGACACGCTATTGCGTATAATAAAGACTCAGATGTATTAAGTGATGATATTCTTTCAGGAATTATATTTGGAAAGGACATCAATATAGAAGCATTTTCTATTAAATTTGAAGAAGCTGGCTATGACATCAATGGTAATAACCGTATGTTTATGATTAATATTCATTCAGATAATAAGATAGAGAATTTTGATTATGATTTCATTATGAATAAGCTGAGGGACAGTTTTGCACAGAATAATGGAAGTCTGATTTTATCAAGATATGCTAATAACATAGTTGGCTGTTTTAATTGTTTGGAAAATGCTGATGATACACACGGTCTTATTAATCAATCTTACGAAGCATTATCTGAATATGTGCAGGGCAGGTATACGGATATAAAGCTTGTTATGGGAATTGGACGTGAATATAATGGAATATCACATTTGCAGAAAAGTTTTACGGAGGCTTCAAGGTGTGTAATCCTTTCGGAGAAGATACAGCTTAATGGAAGTGTGTTCTGGTATGAAGAAATGGGAATATATAACCTGTTCTCTGAATTTGGAGATAAAAAGCTTATACAGGACTTTGTTGACAGTACATTAGGCATAATTATTGACTATGATAAGGAGAATAATACGAATCTTTTACAGACGTTAAAAGCGTACCTTTGGAACAATAACAGCCTGCTTCACGCTTCTGAACAGTTATTTACGCATCGTAATACAGTAAAGTACAGAATACAGAGAATAACTGAGCTTACGGGCAGGAATTTTGATGATGCGATGACACGTCTGGAGTTTATGAATGCTTTGATATGTCTTGAGGTAAGATAGACATTTGTGCTGTGAGAACAAATGAAGTAATACAAGATTGTTATTAGAAGTCATAACAATAAAATATTTATAAAAGAATGTTGAAGTATATATGTCTTAGTGATATATTCTTGAACATAGACAAGAAGCAAAGGGGCTTCTGCTAATGGTAATATTAGCGGAAGCCCCTTTTTGTGTATTAGTAAAAATGTTAATCTAACTGGCAGTAAAGGCTGAAATAGAAATTACTAAAGCACATTCATTGTTTATCTTGCGGTATATAAAATGTACCGCTGGACGCGTCAGATATTAATAAATATTTATATAACAGGAGGAAATGATTATGAGCTACGGTCTTATAGCAGTAATAATTGTAATCGGTATTGTCATAGGTGCTATAGCTACTAAGAAATGTGAGCCATTTCTTATAGGCGGTTCAATTATAGGAGCAATATTTTTATATAAGCAGGATTTTATAACCGAATGGGTTAATACACTTGAAGGTGTTATGAGTGATGAAGCATACTTAATACTTGTATGTGGTTTGTTTGGAAGTATAATAGCACTTCTTACAGCCTCTAAGGGACATTTTGGATTTGCAAAGATTGTTTCAAAGATATGTAACAGCGAAAGAAAGACTTTATTCACAACATTTATATTAGGTGTAATTATATTTATTGATGATTATCTTAATGTATTATCAATAGGTACAGCAATGAAGAAGGTATATGATAAAGTAAAAGTACCAAGAGAAGCACTTGCATATCTTCTTGATAGTACAGGTTCACCAGTCTGTGTTATGTTCCCATTCTCATCTTGGGCAGCATATTTTGGAGCTATCTTCTTCGCACAGGAGAGTGTTCAGGCACTTGGTGCAAAGACCTGGATGGGAGCTTATATTAAAGCAATTCCATTTTGTATATATCCAATAGTTGCATTACTTATTGTAATTCTTTTCTCAGCAGGTGTATTTCCTAAGCTTGGCGGAATGAAGAAGGCTTATGAAAGAGTTGCAACAACAGGTAAGGTTTACAGTGATGCAAGTAAGAAGTACAATATGGACGATGGCGAAGGCGAACAGGACGGCAACATATTCAATTTCCTTGTTCCAATGCTTGTACTTGTAGTTGTAGCCTGTGTTACAGGGAACCTTGTAGTAGCACAGATTATATGTCTTGCAGTAACACTTGTTATATATCTTGCAGAAAAGCTGATGACATTTACAGAATACTGGGATAATTTCGTAAAAGGATTTGCAGATATGCTTCCTATTATAATTCTCCTTATAGCAGCACTTACATTCCAGACAATTGCAAACCAGATGCAGATGACAGAGTTCTTCATAGATATTACACAGCCAATATTATCAGCAAAGATTTTCCCAATGCTTGCATTTATCATTACTGGTATATTAGCATTTATGATAGCCAATGCGTGGGGCGTATGTACACTTGTTGCACCAGTTCTTCTTCCACTTGGTGCAAGTGTAGGAGCCAATGCAATACTTATAATGGCAGCAATTCTTTCAGGTTGTGCATTTGGTAATCACGCCTGCTTCTACTGTGACACAACAGTTCTTGCTTCACAGGGTTCAGGTATTGATAACTTTGACCACGCGGTATCACAGCTTCCATATGTACTTATAGGAGCTGGAATAAGTATAATTGGTTTCCTTGTATTAGGATTTGTTATGTAAAATGTGTTAGTTTTATAAAATGTATATAGGAATTATAAGAATAATTTCAGAATGGAGGCAGTTATGAGTGATAAGAAATATGTTGTTACAATAGCAAGGCAGTTTGGCAGCCTTGGACGTCCAATAGCCAAGCTTATGAGTAAGAAGCTTGGAGTTGAATATTATGACAGGGATATAGTGGAGCAGGCGGCTAAGAAGCTTAATCTTCCAGTATCACAGATAGATGAACTTGAAGAAAAGGTTAAGAAGACATCAACTAATTCATATAAGAGAATGATGTATCCTCTTGGAACACAGTCAAGCACAGAGCAGGACAGAATATTTGAAGCCCAGCAGAATATTATGAAATTCTTAGTTGAGAGAGAAAGCTGTATAATAGTTGGACGTTGTTCAGATTTTGTTCTTTCTGATGAAGAAAATGCGGTGCATATATACATTTATGCTCCATATGAACAGAGAGTTAAGAACTGTGTAAATGATCTGCATTTAAGCGAAGAAGAAGCCAAGAAGATGATAAGGTCAGTAGATGAGGCAAGAGATAATTACCATATGCACTATGCAGGATTTCTTCCATCAGACCCTAAGCACAAGACTATAATGATAGACAGCAGCTCTTTGGGCGTTGAGGGTACAGCTGAGTATCTTGTGGATTTTATTCAGAAGAAATTTGATTTAAAAACATATACGCTTAACTAAGTATGTGTTATCATATGCGTAATCTAAACATTTATGGCTTACAATAGTTAATTTAATGAGTTGATAAATATGTAACCAATAGAAAGAGCATATCAGGATAATCCTATGAAAATGAGTGTAGAACAGGCATATAAAATATTAGCAGTACCCCGGTCTGCTGATATAAAAGCAATTAAGAAAAAATATAGAAAACTGATGTTAAAGGTGCATCCCGATTCATTAAAGTCAGGGAAGAATACATATCAATATAGTGCGCAGGAGATTAATGAGGCATATTCAATTATTATTAAGTATTTATCTGATAATAAAATGTCCGGTTATTTCAATAATTCCAGCGATGATAGTTATTCATCAGAGTACACATATGATGAAGAATATTATCAGGACTATAATTCATATGCTTCCGATGGCGGTAATTGGGATGCACCTGTTAATGATAATGCGTATACAAGCCGTAATATATATCATTATGCAGAAGGTGCAAGAGGAAATATTACTGGAAGCATTGTTATAGCAAAAGGCAAATATATCTGGACGATAGAAGAAGATTTTACATTATTCATAAAGAGTATATCAGAAAGCAGTGATAAGCTGTTATCAGGTATAGATAACAGAAGGAAAGGAAGCATATCGGATACAAGAAGGGCAGTTATAAAAGCACAGCTTGCATACCTTTTAGCCCAGCAGTATATAGATGCAACCTACACACTTAGTGATCTTATTACACCAGTAAAGCACGATAATGCACAGATATTTTATATAGACTCAATGCTTGAAATGCCAGCCAATGCCCCATTCCTACGGGCAGGTATGACACTATACCCACAGTCACTTAAAAATCACCGCCTATATTTAAAGACCAAATCGGGAAATGCCGCAGGCTATATATCATTCAGGGATGACAGGCTCTATTACATAATAATTCCACTTCTTGAACAAAAAAGAGCACAGATAAAAGTCCAGATTGCCACCAGACAGGATAAGAACAACACAAGACACAATGTGAAATACAAGAATCTTGACTTTTGGATAAAAATTTCTGATAATAATTCAGGAACATTTCCTGAAAGCATAAATATGCAGATTGAGGAAATACTTACTAAATATTCTAAAATGTAATTGGAGGACAATCAATGAATAGACATATAGATAAAGCAATGCAGTTAAGAAATGAAACCCCGATGGTAAGCAACTGTGCCCAGACAATAATGAGAGCCTACGCCGATGAATTAGGAATGACCGAACAGCAGGCAGCAGCAATAGGCTGTAACTTTGGTGGCGGAATGAAATGCGGCGGCACTTGTGGAGCAATAACAAGTGCTCTTATGGTATTAGGTGCAAAAGGAATAGACTCCCCTGCCGTAATAACAGAATTCAGAAAAAGAATAGCCGCCAACCACGATGGCTTAACAGATTGCGTAGACCTTCTAAGAAACAACGCCCGGAAAGGCGGAGTAAAGAAGGAACATTGCGATAATATGATAAAAGAGTCCATAGAATTAATAGACGAAATCACCAACAAAGAAGATTAATGTTGCAAAATATTCCAACAAGTGATATAGTAATAAACAATTAAATAAAAAACAAATAGAGTGAATTTCAAAGAGTTCACGAAGGGGAGCACCACCACCGGCGCTTCCTTTCGTGAACTCTTTTTTGCGTGAGTAGCGATGAGAATACACTAACAAAGACACTTGCCGAACTCTGCTTGCAGAAGTGAGCAAGAGGCTTTGTTAGCGTATTCGAGGAGCACCGCGACAGTGACAGAGCGAAGCTCTGGAACGCGCTACTCACGCAAAAACAGTGGAGGGACGCCACCCAGCAAACCTTATCCCCTCAGTCAGCAACTCCCAGACAGAGGAAGCGAAGCTTCCAAGTGTCGTCCGACAAAGCTAATTCCCCTTCCCACGTCAGCGACCCGCAGACAGAGGAAGCAAAGCTTCCAAATGTCGTCCGACAAGGCTAATTCCCCCTCCCTCAGTCAGCAACTCCCAGACAGAGGAAGCAAGGCTTCCAAATGTCGTCCGTCCTCCAAAAAAAATTCACTCTCTCAATCCCCAAAGAAAGAAGGACCAGCAATGATAACAATAAAATTCAACGGCAAACCCACCCAAATCCCTACATCAACCCCAATCACCACCTTCCTCACCACCCACAACTACAACCCGATCCATGTAGTAGTCGAACTCAACGAGGTCATAATCCCGAAAGACTCCTACCCCACCACAACCCTGTCACCCGATGACACCTTAGAAATCCTGACATTTATGGGCGGCGGTCAATAACCTTCCGTCATTAACCCCACCCCACCACCCCTACCAATAAATAACCAAAAAGAAAAGAGGACAAAACAATGAACAACAACGACACATTCAAATTAGGAAAATACGAATTTACATCAAGATTTATCTTAGGCTCAGGAAAATATTCCCTTGAATTAATAGACGCCGCCGTAAAACAGGCAGAAGCACAGATAGTAACACTTGCACTAAGAAGAGCCAACGATGGCGGAATTGCCAATATTCTTGATTATATTCCAGAAAATGTAAAGCTTCTCCCTAACACATCAGGTGCAAGAAATGCAGAAGAAGCTGTAAGAATTGCAAGACTTTCAAGAGAATTATGCCACAGTGATATGGTTAAGATAGAAGTTATAAGAGATACTAAATATCTTCTTCCAGACAACTACGAAACAGCTAAAGCAACAGAGATACTTGCCAAAGAAGGCTTTGTAGTAATGCCATATATGTATCCAGACCTTAATGCAGCAAGAGATATGCAGAATGCAGGAGCTGCCTGTATTATGCCGCTTGCAGCACCAATTGGTTCTAACAGAGGTGTATGCACTAAAGATTTTATACAGATACTTATTGACGAAATTGACCTTCCAATTATTGTAGATGCAGGTATAGGTCGTCCATCACAGGCATGTGAAGTTATGGAAATGGGTGCAGCTGCGGTGATGGCTAATACAGCTATAGCGACAGCAGGAGATATTCCAGCGATGGCATCAGCATTTAAGAATGCAATAAATGCAGGACGTGAAGCTTATCTTTCAGGCCTTGGAAGAGTAAAGAAGGACGGTGCAAGTGCATCATCTCCATTAACGGGCTATATACACGAATAATAATGCAATAGATTACAGAAACGAGGATAATTATGAGCGACAGCAAAGATATGCACATCAATGAAAGTATATTGAGTGATGAAATAAGAGAAGATTTGAAGAAAAACAGAACTAACCATATGGAATATCTTCCAGATATGGAAGTACTTGAGTCAGATATACAGCAAAAAGTTATAGATGCTATGAACAATTATGACTACGATAAATATACAGCAAAGGATGTTCTTAATGCTATCAATAAAAGCAACAGGACACCAGAGGATTTTGCTGCTCTTTTATCACCAGCTGCACTTCCATATCTTGAACAGATGGCAGAGGCAGCCAAGGATGAGAAAGAAAGACATTTTGGTAATTCTATATGCTTTTTTACACCTATATATATTGCTAATTACTGCGAGAATTACTGTATATACTGTGGTTTTAACTGCCACAACAAGATTAAGAGAGCCAAACTTAATGCACAGGAAATAGAAGAAGAGATGGAAGCAATTGCAAGGTCAGGCTTGCAGGAGATACTTATTCTTACAGGTGAAAGTAAGAAAATGTCAAGTGTGGAATACATAGGAGAAGCCTGTAAAATAGCAAGAAAATATTTCAAGGTTGTTGGACTTGAAGTATATCCTATGAATTCAGATGAGTATGCTTATCTTCATAAATGTGGTGCTGACTATGTAACTGTATTTCAGGAAACCTACAATTCAGACAAATATGAGACACTTCATCTTGCAGGACATAAGAGAGTATTCCCATACAGGCTTAATGCACAGGAACGTGCATTAAAGGGAGGTATGAGAGGAGTTGGTTTTGCTGCACTTTTAGGACTTGATGATTTCAGAAAAGATGCTTTTGCTACAGGTATGCACGCATATTTATTACAGCGCAAATACCCACAGGCAGAGATAGCATTTTCTTGTCCAAGATTACGTCCAATAATCAATAATGACAGAATTAATCCTAAAGATGTACACGAAGCACAGTTATTGCAGGTCGTAACAGCATACAGATTATTTATGCCATTTGCCAGTATAACAGTATCTACAAGAGAGTGTGCACGTGTGCGTGATAATCTTATGAATATAGCGGCAACTAAAATATCAGCAGGTGTAAGTACGGGCATAGGAAGCCATTCAGAAGATATTGAAGAAAAAGACAGAGGCGATGAGCAGTTTGAAATATCAGACGGAAGAGATGTTAAGCAGGTATATGATGACCTTGTAAAAATCGGACTTCAGCCAGTTATGAGTGACTATATATACTGTGGCTGATTAAGATTAAGGAGATTAGGAATTATGCAGGACGTGATTGCAATTACTAACCGCAGGCTTTGTGACAGACCATTTTTAGAACAGATAGAAAGAGTATGCAAGCTTTATCCAGCAGCTGTTATTCTAAGAGAGAAGGATCTAAGTGATGCTGAATATGCTGCACTTGCTGCAGATGTGTATTCGGTCTGTAAGAAATATAACGTAAGACTGATATTGCATACTTATGTTGCAGTGGCAGAAAAGACTGGCATTAATGCTATACATTTGTCAATTGATAATCTAAGAAAATATCATAGTCAGCTTAAAGATAGTAATGTAGCTATAAAAGGTTGTTCAATCCATTCCGTTCAGGAAGCTGTCGAAGCGGCAGAACTTGGTGCTTCATACATTACGGCAGGACATATATATAGTACGGATTGTAAAAGAGGTGTTCCACCAAGAGGCCTGGAATTTCTGAAAGCAGTATGCGAAAATGTTAATATTCCAGTATATGCCATTGGTGGAATTAACATAGATGGCAGCCGCAGGCAGGAAGTACAAGAGTGTGGTGCAAAGGGAAGCTGTATTATGTCTGGAATGATGAAGGCATAAATAAAAACAAAGCTTGCATAATAATATTATAAAAATAATATAGTAAAAATAAGTTGACTTTTTGATAGAAAATGATACACTAATATTAGTAGTTGTTACTATTATTGGTGTATCATTTTTGATTTAAATCCAATAATGAGCGTGATTTATCAAATGGATATTATGTACATATAAAATATTAAACAAGTAACAGTATATAATGACAATATTAATTTAATGTAATTTGAATAGAGGAGTTACAATATGGCAACAGTAAAAAGAAGCAGACAAAGAGATGCAATCAGGAGCTTTTTGATGTCAAGAAAAGACCACCCTACGGCAGAGGTTGTGTATGATAATGTCAGTAAAGAGTTTCCTAACATAAGTCTTGGAACTGTATACAGAAATCTTACATTCCTTGTAGACAATGGAATGGCTATGAAAGTGCCGTGTAGTGATGGTTCGGTGCATTTTGACGGCAACGTGAACCCACACTACCATTTTCAATGTGTCAATTGTGGCAAAGTTATGGATTTGAACTTTGACTCACGGGAAGTTGAGAAGAATTTTAATGAAGCGGCGGCAAAGAATTTTGATGGTACAATCTGGGGAAATGTGACATTCTTCTATGGAGAATGTCCTGAGTGTATAGATAAGTAAAAATATTAATAGGAATTATTACTATTTTGCTTGACAAAGGAAATAAACAGTGTTATATTAAACTCACAAACAGTAATAATTACTATTTTTAATAAATTAAACAAGAAAAGGAGATTAAGATTATGAAGTATGTATGTACAGTATGCGGTTATGTTTATGAAGGAGAGTCACTTCCAGCAGATTATGTCTGTCCAGTATGTAAGGCACCAGCAGACAAGTTCTTAGCTCAGGGAGATGACAAGGTATGGGCTGCTGAGCACGTTGTAGGAGTTGCTAAGGGAGTAAGCGAAGATATTATTGAAGATTTAAGAGCTAACTTCAATGGTGAATGTTCAGAAGTTGGTATGTATCTTGCTATGGCTAGAGTTGCTCACAGAGAAGGTTATCCAGAAGTAGGTCTTTACTATGAAAAGGCAGCTTGGGAAGAAGCTGAACACGCAGCTAAGTTCGCAGAGCTTCTCGGTGAAGTTGTAACAGACAGCACTAAGAAGAACCTTGAGATGAGAGTAGAAGCAGAAAATGGAGCAACAGCAGGTAAGGTTGACCTTGCTAAGAGAGCTAAGGCTGCTAATCTTGATGCAATCCACGACACAGTTCATGAGATGGCTAGGGATGAGGCTAGACATGGTAAGGCATTTGAAGGTCTTTTAAAGAGATACTTCGGTTAATCATAAGCTGGTATATGAGTAGTATACAGTATCAGAATTAATGGTACAGTTAATTGGATAGCTTATATTAATCAATAGATTAATAAGGTATTATTACTGCCGTCAGTATTACACTGGCGGCAGTTTTTATATAATAGGAAATTTAATGTTATAAAATTCTATAGTAAGTCCCATTAAAACATTAAATGCCAGCGTGACATTTTCTCCAATATGTGATATTGTATATTCAATTAAGAGTTTCGTAGAAAATGGTCGAATAATAATGAAGAATAAAAGCTTGTTTTTTGCAAGTTAAACAAGTGCTGTTGGTGTACAGTGCTGGAATGGAGAACTTCAATGGAGAATGATTTAGAGCTGGAAGACAGAATACTTACAATGCTGTCAACCCAATATGAGGGGATTTATCAGATTGATATTGATAATGATAGTGTTCTGTGTATTTATAATAGGGGTAATAAGTTTAAGAAAGACGGTAATGTAGAGTTAGAACAGTGGGTTCAGAGAATGGTTGACAGATGTCATTATGAGGACAGAGGCAGGCTGTTAGATTTAATATCAGTAGAGGCAGTTAAAGGCTTTGGCAGTAACGATGAATTTAAGAAAAAGCTTGATGTAAGACTTATGTATGATGGTAAATATAAGTGGATATTAGTGACACTTATGTATGATAAGACATTTAACCAGATAACAGTGACAGAACGTGATGTATCACACAGATATGAATATTATGAGATAATAAAGCGTAAAAATGCTGAACTTAGAAAGCTTTTGCAGACAACAGAGCAGTATAAAGACGCACTTATGTCAGAGTCAATTGTTATGTATCAGGTTAATTTTTCAAAAGATACAATAGAAAATGGCATATATCAGCGAAAGAATAATAAAATGTATAGTGCACTTGATACAGTAGGTATTAGTACATCTAGTTCTTATGATGAATATTGCAGAAGGTGGCAGAAAAGGGTTTCCAAAGATACAATTGAAGATTATTTAAAGCTTGCGACGTCAAAGAAGATTATTGAACTATTTAATAATGGTAATACTACTGTATCTATTGATTACAGGACAATGGATACACAGGATACGGAGATGTGGATTGATAACCCGCCAGGAAAATTCCTGCACATCAAACTCATCAAATCCAATCAAAGCCAACCTTAATACCATATAATACAGACTGGCATGAGGAGCATCACCATTGTTTACCCACAAGTGGCCGATATCCTCAACAGCACCCGAGAAACCGCCCTTGTCGTCGAGCGTAATCATTGTTTTCAATTCCTTTCCGGAATAGCTTCCGTCAGGAATATTATTATGGTAATATTCATTGCACGTGCAGAGCATTAAGGAAAAAACTTCATCGCTATGCAATTGATTCTTTATACGGATATCGTTGACCCGCACGAGAAGCAGCACCGCAAACATCAGCACTACAAAAAACAAATCGCAACGCAACTGATTGGCATTATAGAACGCCACAGCTTTTTCCCACCAACGGTCATAAAAAGTTGTTTTCTTCTCTTTCATCTTCATTGTTTTTCAAAGACAGAACGGCACAAATATACACTTTCCACCTTATATAATCACGTTCTGCCACGATTATTTCTTTAACGGAAATCCTTCGGCTATCGGGCGAGTGACAAGTTGACCGATATACCGTAATTGCTATTGGCTGTCGGGTAAGCACTGGTTGAAATCAGCGGCTTATTGATTTGGTGGTCAAAATAAGCGGCCAACGTAATGCGCTTGCTCAACACATAGCTTGCCGTAACATTAATGGCAATCGACTGTGTTCCGCTTGTAGCCTGTGTCGTATGTTCCTGAATCTTACGAATCAGCGACTGGTTATGCTGGAACGAGAAGTCGGCATTGAGCATCAAGTCGTTGCTGACTCCGGTCTGAGTGCCTTTCATCTTCAACACTGTATTGAAATTGGCTATTTTGTATCCCGCACCTACGGTTATTGCCTTTTGAGATGCTTCCACAAGCTGACCGGCACTTGAGTTCAATGTCAGTGTCCGGCTGTCGCGGTACTCGGCATTGATTGTCATATTGTTATAAAGCGTAGCCGCAACACCCAACAACGGAGCAAATCGTTCGGTAATGGATACCGATGAAATGTTATAGGGTGACGACGGTATCGGAGCCTGTGTCAGTTCATCGAGTGTAAAACCGTAATCGCCATCAACACCTTCCCAATTCAAATAAGACGTGAACGAACCGACATTATAGGTACACTGATAAGCATGCGACAGAGTGAAGCTCTTGAATATCTTCTTCATGTTACCCAATTTCACCAGACCGTCATAGGTAATGTTCCAGTTCGGCAGCATAGCCGACAACGACGGGAATGCAGACAGATCGGAAGAGCACACGTCTGAACTCCAGTCACCGTACGTAATCTCGTATGCCGTCTTCTGCTTGAAA
>ENA-USYP01001090-USYP01001090.1-human-gut-metagenome-genome-assembly--contig:-NODE-1090-length-22457-cov-33.161841_pt1 | contig 22457 bp, 16 predicted proteins | sample MGYA00250065_ERZ773512 | MGnify/ENA primary metagenome ERZ773512 (study PRJEB29103, sample SAMN06112003) | human gut metagenome | biome: human gut; feature: ankylosing spondylitis patient; material... | reverse complement strand
CGCTTCTTTTCCATAGACAACACTTCCGCCTGTGGCAATGATCGAATGGTCGACCTCAAGCGAGCTGTTCACTCGGTTCTCCACTGCGATAAAACCGTCTGTTCCAACTTCCTCAATGATCTCCTTTAAAAGCTTGCCTTCCTCTTTCTGGATCACAAGATCTGCATCTACAAATTCATATCCTAAAACTTTCGCAAGAATGACACCTGCGGTGCTTTTTCCCACTCCAGGCATTCCGATCAGTACTATATTATCTTTTTTCATTGCTGCAAGATTCCTCTTATTATTCTTTCTTCCGCAGTGCATGTACACTTCGGTTTTCCGCTATGTCTGCACATCTCAGCTGCTGATACACATCTTTTTTTAGAATAACATAAACGTTCCCTTTGCACAAGCACAACTGCGCGAGTGTGCATCCTTGCGGAACGTTTTTTTGTAGCCGGAACGAAGTTTCCTATACATGAAAAACAGGATGATCTCCGGGCTGTATGCTTCCTCTGATCATCCTGTCTCTTCTTTTCCATTATTGTACAGATTCTGTGCCTTCCACTGCCTCTGTATTCTCTGTCACTGCATTGTCTGTTGTGCTGCTTTCGGTAGTCTCTGTTGTCTCTGTTGATTCTACGGTTGTTGTGAATAAGTTATCAAATGTAACTTTATCCCACACTTTATCTTTTAATACCCACTCTGCTTCATCTTTCCAGCCCTGAAGGACTTCATTATATAAATCGCTCTGACGCTGGCTGATGATCTCCTGTCTGTGTTCCTCTGTGGCATCTGCATCTGTGATCTCGTCAAGGCGGAGCACATAATAATAATTATCTGTCTCCACTACGTCAGAGAGCTCCCCTTCACTCTTAAGTCCCTCTAATGCGTTCAACACTTCTTCATCCAATGTGGTGTTATCTGATGAAAATGTACCTGTACTCACCGTATATCCATACTCATCTGCGGCTGTATCAAGTGTCGTGTCTGCTGCTGCATCATGGAATTTCTGAACTGTATCTGCAAGTTCTGCTTTCTCATCATCTGTATATTCCTGTGTATTTCCGTCTGCATCCTTGTAACTGGTTTTCGATACATTGACATAACTATATGCACTTGTGTTGGCATCTGCATCACTGACATTCGTGTCTGCATCTGCAACGATCGCTGCACGCATTTTACTTTGGACTGTCACTAGGGTAAGGTATTCCTTCACAATATCTTCTGTTGCTCCGAGTGCATTGATTGCTTTATCATCATTGTCTGCCATAAACCGGGCTGCTACCTCTGCGATTTTTGCAGTCTCATCATCTGTCAATGTCACGTCATAATCTGCCATATGATTCTGTAAAATATATAAATTTTCAATCATCTCGATGACACTGTTCTTCGTGTTATCTTCCATGGTTGTTCCATTGTTATACAGATCGGATGACCACACATCGTCTCCAAAATAAGCTCTGTAAAAATCATCTGCCTCCGCCTGCTGCAGACGCGCTGCAAAATTAGCTACTCCTAACTTAATTTCCTGTCCGTCTAAGGTTGCAACGGTTTCATTTTTATTTATGCCGCCACATCCCACTAACATAGATGCTGCCAAAACACCGCTTACGAGCAGTGTTGTAAATCTCTTTACTTTCATAAATCCTCCTTGTTTTGCGGAGCAAAATGTTATTTCACTCTGTGAAATTTAACCTCCTAAATGTATCCACACGATTTTAATACATGGATAGTCACTTTTCCTATTATAGTGCTTTTTTACCGGTGCCGCAAGATTTTTCACTCTTTTTTCACAGAGTCCTGCGCAATCTTTAATTTTTCCTGCACACCATTTAAAAAATCTTCTATCACTGTTCTGGCATCCACATTCTTCTCTCTGGAATTTTTCTTCAAAAAATAAGTAAAATACGGTGCTTTAGCATCCATGGTAAACTTCAGGTTATTGCCATAAGACGCGATAAACTCCGGGATTTTTGCCACATCAAGTTTCGCCTTCCCGTAAAGCGTGAACTTCACGGTATCGGCTTTTTGCGAAATCTCTGTCATATAAACTGCATGCGCCAATGACTTTATTTTTGCAATGTAAAGCAGATTTTCCACCGGTTTTGGCGGATCACCGAAACGGTCGATCAGCTCCTCTAACATCTCCTCCGTCTCCTCATCCGTCTGGATGTCTGCAATACGTTTGTAAATATCGAGTTTTTGCACCTCATTCGGGATGTACCCCATCGGAATATAGGCATCGATGTCAATGTCGATCGTGGTGTCAAAGCTTTCCTCCTGCTTCATACCCTTCGCCTCTTTGACTGCCTCGTTTAACATCTTGCAGTAGAGGTCATAGCCGACCGCCTCCATATGCCCGTGCTGCTCTGCGCCGAGCAGATTTCCTGCGCCACGGATCTCAAGGTCTCGCATGGCAATTTTAAAACCACTGCCGAGCTCCGTGTACTCTTTGATCGCAGCGAGACGTTTCTCTGCGACTTCTTTTAACATCTTATCGCGCTTATACATTAAAAACGCATACGCTGTCCGGTTTGAGCGTCCCACGCGTCCGCGAAGCTGATAGAGCTGTGACAGTCCCATGTTGTCCGCATCGTGGATAATCATAGTGTTGACATTGGAAATATCAAGTCCTGTCTCAATGATCGTCGTCGACACAAGCACGTCGATCTCCCCGTTGATAAACTTGTACATGATATTTTCCAGTTCGGTCTCTTTCATCTGTCCATGTGCATAGGCGACATTCGCCTCCGGCACAAGCTCTGCGATCTTCGCTGCCACATCTGCGATCTCTTTCACGCGGTTGTATACATAATACGCCTGTCCGCCACGCGCCAGCTCTCTGGATATTGCCTCCCGCACAAGCTCCTCATTATATTCCATCACATAAGTCTGGATCGGGATCCGATCCATCGGCGGTTCTTCCAACACACTCATGTCGCGGATTCCGATCAGACTCATATGCAGCGTTCTTGGGATTGGTGTCGCGGTTAAAGTGAGCACATCAATGTTATTTTTTAACTGCTTAATCTTTTCCTTGTGAGTGACACCAAAACGCTGTTCCTCATCGATCATCAGAAGTCCAAGATCTTTGAACACCACATCTTTCGATAAAAGACGGTGTGTACCAATAATGATATCCACCTGACCTTTTTTCAGTTTTTCTAATGTCTTTTTCTGCTCACCTGCAGAACGAAAACGGCAGAGCAGATCGATATTTACCGGAAAATCCTTCATGCGCTGTACAAAATTGTTGTAATGCTGCTGCGCCAAAATGGTTGTTGGCACCAAAAATGCAACCTGTTTCCCATCCTGCACCGCCTTAAACGCCGCACGGATGGCAATCTCAGTCTTACCATAGCCAACGTCACCGCAGATCAGACGATCCATGATCTTCGTGCTCTCCATATCTTTTTTCGTTGCCTCGATTGCAAGGTCCTGATCTTCCGTCTCCTCGAATGGGAACATCTCCTCAAACTCGCGCTGCCAGACAGTATCCGGCCCATAGGCAAAACCGCGCTCACTCTGCCGCACTGCGTATAAACGCACCAGATCTCCTGCAATCTCTTTGACCGCTCCGCGGACTTTCGTCTTGGTCTTATTCCATTCCTGTCCACCAAGTTTATTTAATTTCGGCTTTTTAGCGTCCGCACCGGCATATTTCTGGATCAGTTCCAGCTGTGTCGCCAGAATATAGAGATTTCCACCTCCGGCATACTCAATCTTGATATAATCCTTCACGGTCTTGTCTACTTCGATTTTTTCAATGCCACGGTAAATTCCAAGTCCATGATTTTCATGCACGACATAGTCACCGATATTCAAATCGGTAAAACTGGCGATTTTCTCACCCTCATACATGCGGTGGCGTTTCTTTTTCTTCTTTTCCGAGCCAAAAATATCACTCTCAGAAATCACAACGAACTTGACTGCCGGATACTCATACCCTTTTTTCACCTTGCCATATCCTGTCATGATCTCTCCCGGACTTAAAACACGGTCAAAGTCTTCCGAGTAAAATGCCGGAAGCTCCTCGTTCATCAGATCTTCCGCAAGACGTTTTGCACGGGTTCTCGAACTCGATAGTAAGATCATGCGGTATCCGTTTTTCTTATAGCGCTTCAGGTCTTTCACAAGAAGCTCAAAACTGTTGTTGTAAGGATTCACAGTACGGCTTTCGATTGCGATGCGGTCTTTGATGTTTAACTGGTTACACTTCATATCCAGTGCAACCATTGCCACACATCGTCTCTGATTTATTTGGGCAAGTATTTCTTTGCAGGAAAAAAGTTCGCGCATCTGTCCCGGAAGAATGTATCCTTTTTCCAGACGTTGTTTCATACTCTCGGAAAACTCGGTTTCCGTGGACTGTCCACGCTCGATTGTGCGCACTGTCTCATCCAGAAATACGATGGAATCTTCTTTTTTCAGATAATCTAATAAAGATACCCTCTCCTCACAAAAATAGGACAGATAGGCATCCAGTCCTGCGGTAATGCCGTATTCCATCGTCTCTTCCGCAATCTGGTCTGCCATGGATTTTACGCGGTAAGCCTCCTCGGTCTTCATCTCTTTGCGGAACTTTTCTGCGGCTTTTTCTGCCTCTTTCTGAATCTTTGCGACACCATTCCTCCGCTCTTCTTCCGTCAGGACAAGTTCACACGCCGGATAAATATAGATCTCCTCAAGATTTTCGATGGAACGCTGGCTCTCCGGATCAAACGAGCGGATGGAATCGACCTCATCGCCCCAAAGTTCGATTCGAAACGGCGTTTCCTCGGTCAACGGAAAAATATCAATGATTCCGCCGCGCACAGAAAATTCTCCCATCGTCTCTGCCTGATAGTTTTTCTCATATCCAAGCTCTACCAGATGTCTGGTCAGTCCGTTTAACTCCACGGTATCGCCTACAGAGATTTTCTTCACTGCCTGGATAAACTTTTCCGGGGCGGGCATCGGATTCATCAGACCGTCAAATGTAGTAATAATGGTACATTCCTTCTCCTCAGCCATCATTTTCAGGGCATTGATACGTTCTGATGTCAGAACATTTCCACGGATATCCGACTGATAAAAAAGAATATCTTTCGCCGGATAATATGCCACGTTTTTATCAAAAAAACGGTATTCTTCCAACAATTCTTTCGCTTTTTGCTCATGAAAAGTAACAATGATTCTGTTGCCAGAACCATTGTGAACACTGTATACAATATGTGGTTTTACTGCGTCAATGCAGCCAGAAACCAAAATGACTCCCTCAGTCTTCTGCACTGCCTGCTCTAACTCTTCATAACCCTGCAGTTGTGTTAAGGGTTCAGTGAATGCTCTCACGCCGTCGCGCTCCTCTCTGCAGCCCGGAATTCTCCCACTTTCATAATCTTAATACTCATTACTGCAAATGTTTTGTTTTACTTGTTTTTACTATTGTAATCATTCATTGCCTTGTCGACTTCGCCCTGCATCATCAAAACGGTGGCATCCATCGCATGTCCGATCGCTTCCTCCACTTTGGCGCGGTCTTCGGTACTGAAATGTCCCAACACATAGTCTGCCAAATCCCATCCCTTCGGCTTCTCGCCGACACCGACTTTGATGCGCATAAAATTCTGCGTGCCTGTCATGGCAATAATATTTTTGATTCCGTTATGCCCACCGGCACTTCCTTTTTTGCGGATACGGATATTACCCGGTTCTAAGCTGATATCATCGAAAACGACAATCAGTTCCGATTCTGGATCCAATTTATAATAATTGACCAGTTCTGCCACACTCTCACCGCTTAAGTTCATGTAAGTCTGCGGCTTCGCCAGCACAACTTTCATTCCTTCAATGACACCTTTTCCGCAAAGTGCCTTGTGCTTGTTCTCACTGATACTAATATTATATTTATCTGCCAAGGCATCCATGACATCAAAGCCGATATTGTGCCTCGTCTTTTCGTACTGTTTTGTCGGATTCCCTAGTCCTACGATTAAAAACATGTCCTGTTCTCCTCTGCTTTCCATAGTTAATAGGCAATTGCGAAACTCATCATAATATTCTTTCAATTGTTCAAAATTCAATTTAGATTTTCACGAGTTTCGCAATTATCTATTCATAGTTAATGCAAAACTCCAGCAGATTATTTTGCAGTTCTCGCGCGGATGATCTCAGCCGCTGCGGCTAACTGCTCCTGATCGTTGACCCCTGTGATATCTTCCGGATCATCGAGTGCAAATGCATCTACTTTAAGTCCTTTGTTTTTGATGATGGTAAGGGTATCCGGCAAATAGTACTCGCCCTGCGCATTGTTCGGTGTGAGTTTATCAAGTGCTTCCTTCAATTCTTTTGTATCAAAAATGTACATACCGGAATTGATCTCGTGCGACTCTAACTCTTCCGGTGAAGCATCCTTGTGCTCTACGCTCTTCACAAATCTGCCTTCCGCGTCGCGGATAATTCTTCCATATCCGGTTGGATCGCCGATCATCGCAGAAAGCACGGTGACTGTATTGCCATTTTTCTTATGATGTTCTGCTAACCGGTTTAATGTTTCTGCAGTGATAAGTGGTGTATCTCCAAATAAGATCAGAGTCTGTCCCTCATCCCCTAAGAAATCCCTGGCACATTTTACTGCGTGGCCGGTTCCCAACTGTTCTTCCTGTAATGCAAATTTCACATTTTTGTGGGAAATGCTATGCTCCACTACTTCATGTTTATATCCTACTACCAGACAGATATCATCTGCGCCTGCTCCGATTGCTGCGTCAATTGCATAATCTACCAGACATTTTCCCTCGATCGTGTGAACCACTTTCGGAAGATCTGATTTCATCCGGGTTCCTTTTCCTGCTGCAAGAATGACTGCTTTTAACTGTTCCATTGTTCTGTTCCTCTCAATATGATGAAATAATTTCCATTGTTCTATTCCGTATGTTCTATTTTACAGAAGATTTTGGATTTGGCAAGTAAGGAATGCAACTTTTATTTCTGCATGAATGCGTATATTTTTCTCATCAACATAAGCAAAAAACGAGCCGCTATCCCCATAGCAGCCCGCTCATCTGCAGTTCTTATTCTTCCACAGCCATTGTTTCCTGATACTTTTCAAGGATCAGTTTCTGAATACGGTCTCTTGTATCGGAATTGATCGGATGTGCGATATCACGGTATTCCCCGTCTGCTGCCTTTCTGCTTGGCATCGCAATGAATAATCCTTTCTCTCCTTCAATGATCTTAATATCATGTACCACAAATTCTTCATCTATGGTAATGGAAACTACGGCTTTCATTTTTCCTTCTTTTTCAACTTTTCTAATTCTGACGTCTGTAATCTGCATGATGTCTCAGTCCCCCTTTTCGGTCTTCATCTAACGCAAGTTTTTGTCACCCTGTAAGTAACTCTGTGATTCTGGCTATAATACATATCTCTCATTGTTCTCAGATACGATCTTAATTCCATTCTCTCCACAATAGTATGTGTTGGCTTTCAATGTATCACGGCTCTCAACGATACAGTTTTCAATGTGTGTATTATCCCCAATATAAACATCGTTTAAAATAATGGAATTCTTGATCACACAATTTTTTCCGACAAATACCTTCTTAAATAAGATAGAATTTTCAACCTTGCTGTTGATAATACATCCGCTCGCGATCAGGCTGTTTTTCACGTCTGATCCTGCATTATATTTTGCCGGTGGAAGATCATCCACTTTCGAGAAAATTCCCGGTTCTTCTTTAAAGAAGTAATTTCTGACTTCCGGTTTTAAGAAGTCCATATTCGTCTGGTAATAAGAATCCACGGATGCAATATTGCTCCAGTATTCTTTCATCTTATAACCATAGATACGCTTCATATTCTTATAACGGATCAGGATATCCGTTACAAAATCCCATCTTCCCTCATCAGCACTCCGCTCTAACATCTCAATGAGCTGTCTTCTGCGGACAATGTAGATACCTGTAGAAATCGTATTGGACTGGGAAACCATTGGTTTCTCCTCAAACTCAACGATTCTGGAATCCTCATTCATGCGGGCAACACCAAAACGGCTGACATCCACATTCGGATCCATATCTTTGCACACAACGGTGATATCTGCTTTCTTCTCGATATGGTAATCAAGGACTTTGTTAAAATCAAGTTTGTATACACAGTCACCACTGCTGATGATGACATATGGCTCATGACGTTTTTTCAGGAAACTGATATTCTGGTACATCGCATCTGCTGTGCCACGGTACCACCAGCTGTTATCCACTGTTACAGTTGGGTTGAATACATATAAACCACCCTGTTTACGTCCGAAATCCCACCATTTGGAAGAACTTAAATGTTCATTCAGGGATCTTGCACTGTACTGTGTCAGCACTGCCACTGTCTGTACATGAGAATTACTCATATTGCTCAGAGCGAAGTCGATGCTCCGGTAACTGCCTCCGATCGGCATTGCTGCAATTGCTCGTTTGTTCGATAATTCCTGCATGCGGCTGTTATTACCGCCAGCTAAAATAATTCCTACTGCCTTCATTCTGAGTCACCTGCCTTAATAATTACTTCACCGCTGTCAAGAATTCCTTCCGGATAATCTTCTTTTGTGGTCTTGCCGGAAATTGCAGTGTTCTTTCCGACTGAGACGTTCGATGGAACTTCGGAATCCTCTCCGATCGTCACAAGACCAAAGGAGTAAATCTTCTCATTGAACTTGTTCGGTTTTTCCTCTCCAACACCTAATGTAACGTTATCACCAATGCTGCAGTTTTCAGCAATAATTGCTTTGTCTATGACGACATTCTCACCGATCTGGGTTCCCTTCATAATAATGGAATCTCTCACGACACTGCCCTTGCCGATCGTAACGCCGGCTCCGATGACAGAACTGTGAACTTCTCCGTAAATCTCAGATCCCTCTCCGATGATACTCTTCTCAACAATACTGTCTGCTGACAGATACTGCGGCTGGATAATATCACTCTTCGTGTAAATCTTCCAGTATTCCTCATACAGGTTGAATTCCGGGATCAGATCGATCAGTTCCATATTGGCTTCCCAATAAGAGCCAAGCGTTCCTACATCTTTCCAATATCCGTTATACTCGTAAGCAAACAGACGCTGTTTCTTCTCGTGGCAGTAAGGAATGATATGCTTACCAAAGTCACAGTTGCTCTGATCTTTCATTGCAGTCAGAGCTTCCTTCAATACCTTCCAGCTAAATATGTAGATTCCCATTGAGGCTAGATTACTTCTTGGATGTTCCGGTTTCTCTTCAAAATCCTGAATTCGTTTATCTTCATCTGCGATCACAATACCAAAACGGCTTGCCTCCTCTAATGGAACAGGCATTGTGGCAATTGTAACATCTGCGTTATTTTCCTTATGGAAATCAAGCATGACTTCATAATCCATCTTGTAGATATGGTCACCAGATAAAATCAGTACATATTCCGGATTGTACTGCTCCATGTAATTCATATTCTGATAAATTGCATTGGCAGTTCCTGAATACCACTCACTGTTATTACTCTTCTCGTATGGTGGAAGTACTGTTACTCCTCCGTTATTACGATCAAGATCCCACGGAATACCAATTCCGATATGGGTATTCAAACGTAATGGCTGATACTGTGTCAATACACCAACCGTATCAATTCCGGAGTTAATGCAGTTGCTCAATGGAAAATCGATAATACGATACTTGCCTCCAAATGCAACTGCCGGTTTTGCAACTTTTGATGTCAGGACACCTAAACGGCTTCCCTGACCTCCCGCTAATAGCATTGCTATCATTTCTTTTCGAATCACGTCAATCACCTCTCGTCACTTTCTAGTCAATCTAGTCCTCTTGATATTTCAAGTATATCACAACCATTTTTCAATGTACATCATTTTACACAATTTTTTCAGAAATTTTTTCTTTTTTTTGACATTTTATACAAATATGTGTGTTTGTCCTGTTTTTTTCGTCAAAATAGCTAACATGGAATTGTCCGAAAAGAATTTGCAAATTCCTGATATATGGTTATAATGTAACTGTTTCAGGCGTTATACAACGCCTTGTTATAAAATGAGGAAGTTTTTCATAAACTTTTTCATCAACAATCAACGAAAAAACAGGCAGGTATCCATAATATGTATAAAATTAATTTTCAGGAACCAATACACATTCACTTTATCGGAATCGGCGGAATCAGCATGAGCGGTCTCGCTGAGATTCTTTTTGAGGAACATTTTACGATTTCCGGTTCTGACTCCAAAGAATCTGAACTCACCAGACACTTAGAGCATATGGGAATGCAGATTTTCTATGGCCAGAAAGCTTCCAATATTATAGAAGGTATCGATCTTATCGTGTACACCGCAGCGATCCGTGAAGATAACCCGGAATTTGCCGCTGCAAAAGAAAAAGGTATTCCGATGTTAAGCCGCGCAGAACTGCTCGGTCAGATTATGGATAACTATCAGAATTCCATCGCAGTATCCGGTACCCATGGAAAAACAACCACAACTTCCATGATCTCCCAGATTCTGCTCGCCGCTAAAAAAGATCCAACCATCACAGTCGGCGGTATCTTAAAAGCGATCGATGGAAATCTCCGCGTCGGAAAATCTGACGTATTTATCTCCGAGGCCTGTGAATATACAAACAGCTTTTTGAATTTCCGTCCAAAATACAGCATTATTTTAAATATAGAAGCGGAACATCTTGACTTCTTTAAAGATATTCATGATATCCGCAATTCTTTCCACTTATTTGCAAAAAATACAAAAGAAAATGGTGCCATTATCATCAACGGCGAAATTGAGAACTATCAGGAGATCGTAGAGGGACTCGCTCCACAGGTCATTACCTACGGTATGAGTGATGCCTGCGATTTTTATCCTGCTGATATCACCTTTAACGAAAAAGCATGTGCAAACTTCACTGCCATGTACCACGGCGAGAAAGTCATGGATGTCGCCCTGAATGTACCCGGACTGCACAATGTTTCGAATGCACTCGCTGCCATTGCGCTTGCCCTTGACTTAAAGATCTCAAAAGAAGACATTCTTGCAGGCCTTTCTGCTTTCGGCGGTGCAGACAGACGTTTCCAGTATAAAGGATGCGTAGATGGCGTCACGGTCATTGATGATTATGCACATCATCCGACAGAGATCCGCGCTACGTTGACCGCGGCGAAAAAATATCCACACAAACGTCTGGTGCTTGTATTCCAGCCACATACTTACTCCAGAACAAAGGCATTTTTAAATGATTTTGCAGAGGTTCTCTCCATGGCAGATGTTGTGGTATTAGCTGATATTTATGCAGCCCGCGAAAAGAATACTTTCGGCATCAGTTCCAGAGATATCGAAGCAAAATTAAAGGAAAAAGGCACGGATGTCCATTATTTTCCTTCCTTTACAGAAATTGAAAACTTTTTATTAAAAAATTGTATAAACGGTGATCTGTTGATAACTATGGGCGCCGGAGACATTGTAAATGTTGGCGAACACCTGCTTGGCAGATAACTTATCCACATTATCCACATTCAATTGGGGAAAACTTCAACTTTTGAATGTGGATTTTTTTGTTTACATAAAGTTATCCACATTTTTATGTCAAAAAGCTATAAGTCCTTATATTTCCACACTTTCATGCGTTTTTCACCAAATGGCGTTTTTGTGGAAACTTTTTTTATCCACATTATCCACATTTTTGAAAACCCTTGATTTTACTGGGTTTGTGAGCAATTTTGTACTTCTCTTTTTTTCATTCCTGTGCTATAATTTGGGACGGGCTGATGGACAGGATATTCCATCCGGCTTTGCATGAAAGGAAGGAACACAATGGCAAATATAACACTTCATAGTGACAGTCAGACCTCTGCCACCAGTGTATCGAATATTTTCATTGATGAATATATGTCTGATGCCAATGGAGAGTTTGTAAAAATATATCTTTATCTGTTACGGCAGTTAAACGCGCCGGATGCTGCGTTTTCCATTTCTGCCATGGCAGATAAATTCGAGCACACCGAAAAGGACATTAAACGTGCTTTAAGTTACTGGGAGCGTATGCATCTGCTCCGTCTGGAATATGACTCCAGTGAGAATCTGACCGGTGTCTGTTTTTTGGACACAAAGCGCAGACCTTCTGAGAACGAAGACCCTGTGACAGTATCCACACAGGAAACAGCTTCTTCTGAATATTCCGCAGCCGTATCCCCGGAAGGATCTTCTTTGAAGCCAACTGTTCCGGAACCGAAAAACTACTCTGCTGAGGATATCTCCATGTTCCGCAAACAGGAATCTGTGGCAGAACTTTTATTTATTGCTGAGCGTTACCTGGGACGTATTTTAACCCCAACGGATATGAACAGCATTTTATACTGGTACGACGGTCTTGGTTTTTCCACAGATCTCATTGAGTATCTGGTGGAGTACTGTGTGAGCAAAGGACACACCAGTATCCGCTACATAGAAAAGGTTGCCCTTGCCTGGGCTGATAATCACATTACAACTGTAGAACAGGCAAAGCTGACTGCCGGTCTTCACAGCCAGCTTTATTTTTCCGTTATGAAGGCACTGGGAATCAATGGACGTTCCCTTGTTCCGGCAGAGACTGCCTATATTGATAAGTGGCGGTCTGACTATGGATTTTCATCTGAGGTCATCACGACTGCCTGTGAACGCACCATACAGGCGATACATCAGCCAAAGTTTGAATATATTGACTCTATTCTGACCAGCTGGAAGAAGAATCACGTAAGCACTTTGGAAGATATTGCAAGACTAGATGAAGCTCACCAGAAGAAGAAAAAAACTGCGGTTCCAAACACAGTACAGACATCCCAGCCGAAAAACCGTTTTAATAATTTTGAACAACGTTCCTACGATTACGATCAGCTGGAAAAAATGCTGCTCACAACTTCTGCACAACACTAGATGATGCAGTATCCTCATCTTACAGGACAACAGGGAGAATCCAATGGCATTGAATAATTCGCAGTATGACGAAATTTTTCGTTCTTACGACGCAAAACAGCTAAAAGCACAACATCAGTTAGAAGAGCGCACAAAAGCTGCCTATGAACGTTCCCCGGAACTGAAGGCATTAGATGCCTCTATTGCAGAGATTTCCGTGGCATCCGCAAGACGTCTCTTAGATGGGGACAGTTCTGCACTCACCGACTTAAAAGCGGAACTGAAAAATCTCCGCAGCAGAAAGAAAGTTCTCATGAAAGAACTCGCTCTCCCGGAAAACTATTTCGAGCCGGTTTATGAGTGTCCGGACTGTAAAGATACAGGCTATATCGATGGTAAACCATGCCACTGCTTCAAACAGCAGGCGATCGATCTGATCTATACCCAGTCCAATATTAAGGACATTCTTGCAAGGGAGAATTTCAGTACGCTGTCTCTGGATTATTATTCAGATTCCAACGTCAACCCTGCGACAGGACTCACATCCCTTGCCACTGCCAAAGCCGCGGTTGCAAGATGCCATGAATTTGTAGATCAGTTTGATACCACTTTCACTAATCTTTACTTTTTTGGAGATACCGGAATTGGGAAGACATTTCTCTCAAACTGCATTGCAAAAGAATTATTAGATTCAGGACATTCCGTAATCTACTTTACGGCGTTCCAATTATTTGATATATTAAGCAAAGGTGTGTTTGAAAAAGATGCAGATGCCATCGCCACACACCAGAATATTTTTGACTGCGATCTGCTCATCATTGATGATCTCGGTACGGAGCTTTCAAACTCTTTTACCACATCGCAGCTGTTTCTGTGTTTAAATGAACGTATCTTAAGACAGAAGTCCACGATCATTTCCACCAACCTGAATATGAACCAGGTTGCCGATATTTATTCAGAACGTGTGCTTTCAAGGATATCCAACAGCTATACCATCATCAAGCTGTTTGGTGATGATATCCGCTTGAAAAAACGTATTCACTAGATGCTCTGGATATCCCCTTATCCAGCATCTATTGAAATAAATTGTTAATGTTTAATTTTTATGGAGGAAAACCACTCATGCCAAACGATGAAAGAATTCTAGAAACCATGCCAGACGGCGCCCTCGGCTTAATTCCCTTAAAAAGCTGTGAAGAATTAGGTGCCAAAGTTGACCAGTACTTAGTAGGCTGGAGAGAGAAAAGAGAACATGCACATAAGAACGAAGCTGCATTCAAAGGATACCACCGCGACTCTTACATCATCTCCACATCTGTACCTCGTTTTGGAACAGGTGAAGCCAAAGGTGTGATCAAAGAATCTGTCCGTGGATATGATCTTTATCTGATGGTAGACGTAACCAACTACAGCCTCACTTACTCTGTATCCGGTCACGAAAACCACATGTCCCCAGATGACCATTACGCTGATCTCAAACGTATTATTGCTGCTGTCGGCGGTAAAGCAAGACGTATCACAGCAATCATTCCTTTCTTATATGAAAGCCGTCAGCACAAACGTACTGCACGTGAGTCCTTAGACTGTGCACTTGCATTACAGGAACTGACTGCTATGGGTGTTGACAATATCATCACTTTTGATGCCCATGATCCTCGTGTCCAGAACGCGATCCCTCTCAAAGGATTTGAGACTGTCCAGCCAGCTTACCAGTTCATCAAAGGTATCTTAAAGAACTGTGATGACTTAAAACTCGACAATGACCATTTAATGATCATCTCCCCGGACGAAGGTGGTACAAACCGCGCTGTTTACCTTGCAAACGTACTTGGTGTTGATATGGGTATGTATTATAAACGTCTTGACTACTCCAAGAGAATCAACGGACATCATCCGATCGCAGCTTACGAATTCCTTGGACCAAACCTTAAAGGCAAGGATATGATTCTGATCGATGATATGATTTCCTCCGGTGATACAGTTATTAAGATTTCTTCTCTTCTTAAAGAAAGAGGCGCCGGCAGAATTTATATCTGTTCTACTTTCGGACTGTTCACAGATGGACTTGAGAAATTTGACGAAGCTCATAAAGCAGGTGTGTTTGACAAACTGCTTACCACAAACCTGATCTACCAGTCTCCTGAGCTTCTCGCAAAAGACTATTATATCTCCTGCGATATGAGTAAATATATTGCCCTGATCATTGATACTCTGAATCATGACCAGTCCGTCAGCCATCTGCTCAACCCGGTTGACAGAATCAACCGTTGTGTAAGCAATTACATGGCTCAGTATAAGGAAAAATAATAACTAATAAGTAACAAAGGCGGATTGCAGATATCCGACTGACTCATAAAAAGAGAGATTATATGTTTAACTCCTGTTAACACATTTCGGAGTAATTACATATAATCTCTCTTTTTTATTTATGAAAGAATCAATTTTTGATATGGAATTCCTTCCCTGTCCAGAATCTCCATCTCCCGTTTATGGCAGGTACTGATAATGATCTGTTTATTTTCTTTATGCATCCATCTGAGAACTGCCGCGAGCCGTTCTTCATCATACATGCCAAATACATCATCCAGTATCACCGGAAAACTCTCTTCCTGGCACAGAAGCTCACCTGCCGCCATACGAAGTGCAAAGTAGATCTGTTCCATTGTCCCTCTGCTGAGACGTTCCAGCGCTACTGTTCTGTCACCGGTATTCACTGTCATACGGAATCCTGCATCCATGAGGACTTCCTGATACTTTCCGCCGGTAATTTCACTTAATATCTGAGAAGTACGGATCCGAAGTTTTCTGCCTACCTGATGATGGATATTTCCTGAAAGCATCTCAATCGTTTCCATAGCCATATTTAAAGCCTGCACTTCCATCTCCTCTGACGTCGGCAGATAGGAATTCTCTTCATATTCCTGATATTCTTCCTGAAGATTACGGAGCAGGCGAAGAATTTTGTCGGGGTGAAACGGCGGCAAAATGATCGGGTGTGTTGCAGGGCGGTACGTTCTTTCCGGGCAATCGCTCACCGAAAAGTGGTGGTTATCACGGTGAGCACCACCACTTTTCAATGTGATTTGTGACAGAGAGTATCATGGTTTGCAGGATGCGTCAATAGGTTTTTGAAAAATTTATTGCGGTAAAGCGGTGATAGTAGGACTTATCTGTCAACAGTAAGCACTCTCTATTGCGTCATCTGCAACCAAACACACATGAATCTGCGTGGCTATCTTTTATCCCATCTAACACTATCGGTTTATTTCCAAACCTCATGCACGAGAAGATGTGGGCATCAGTTCGTACACACAGTCGAACTGAGCTTTGCGTTTGTCACTTAGGTGATGGCTGATGAGGATCAGAGTTAAGTTTGGATTAGCTAGCAGACTCTTTTCCACAAGGTCAGCATTTTGCGCATCCAGTGCACTTGTGCCTTCATCCACCAACAAGATAGACCGCTCATGAATTAAAGCACGAGCAATCGCAACCCGCTGTTTTTGACCGCCCGAAATATTGCAGCCACCCTCACCTACAAGAGTATCCAACCCATTTGGCATAGACAGCAAATCATTCTCAAGCGCACTGTCATGGATGGCTTTCCTTAACTGTTCTTCTGTAAAATCTTCGTCCAACGTAATGTTTTCGCGGATGGATGCATTGAACAAGAATACATTTTGCTCAATGTAGCTCATCTGCTGTTGCAGTTGTTCCGGAGTGTACTCTCGTATGTCTCGCCCGTCAAATCGAATGGTTCCCTGATACTCTGGCAACCACCCCAGAAGAATTTTTAGCAGGGTGCTTTTCCCACAACCAGAAGGTCCAATGAGCGCATATTTTTTGCCCTTTTCAAAGCGGAAAGAAGCATCTTTCAGGATAGGCTTTTTCTCGTCGTAGCAGAAGGAAAGTCCGTCTATCGTGATAGAGTCATTCAGCGGTGTCATAGGGACGACCTCTTCTGATTTGGAATCAGTATCGACCACTGGCAGCTTGCAAAAGTATGGCTTGCTGGCCGAGAGGGAGAGACGCAAACCGGCCAAACTGTTAAAGCCATTTGCCACGCCTCCAATCAGATTGACGCCACCTGCAAGTGTGCCTGTGGTGACAAGTCCCATACTGGTCAGTGCAGCTATCAGCACAAGCGAGCCGAGCTGAAGTGCAACATTAATAAAGCCAATCGCCGCCTCCATACGGGATTTGCCATAGCTCAACTGACAACTGGGCTTTTCGATGTCATCGCTAATTCTGTTTCCCTGCTGGAGAAAGAGATCTCCTTTGCCAAAAAACTGGAGTACGTCAAAACCTGTCAGAAGATCCTTCAGACGGTTGATGGCGGCTGTCTGCTGCACACCGCAGTTTTGCCCAAGTAGCTCCAGCTTCTTCTGGAATAGTTTCGGGGAGAGCCAAAGGACAACTGCTGTGATCACGGAAAAAACAACCAGCGACCAATGCAGAAAGGCAAGTCCCAAAACGCTGAACACGATCTGTGCGATTTTTCCTACACAGCCAAAGAATGGAATCCACGCAAACTGTTCTAATTGCTTTACATCATTGGTCAACCAAGCGAGATATTCGCCTGTGTCGGACTGATGAAAGTCGATATGGTTTTTGCACAGGAAGGAGTGATACAGCTCATCTCGCACCGTATTGTTCAAAGCGCGAATTGTTTTGGCCTGACAATGTTCTTGTAAGGCTGTAAAAAGAAGATAGAACCCCCAGCAGGCCAGATCGACTGCTGTCCAAAGGATAGAACCCCTCAAATCTAGCAATACTACGGCGTCAAAAACCTTCATCAAAGCAAGCTGGATCAGAGCCTGCGCACCATAGGCGATGATGGCAAACAAGCAGGTGAGGGTGCTGAGCCTCCACTGTTTTTTCAGATAACGTGTCATTGTCCCCTCCATGCATATGTTAAAGAGCTAAGCCACCGATTGACAGAATTGGCGACATCGGTGTAAAATGTTGATGAGATTTCAACGCCAATGTGTCTATAAAATTCAAAAATACTCAGACTGTGATTGGTCGAGACCGAAGAAATGTAGTCGCAAAATTCTTTCTGCAACTCTGGGTCACTTTCCATGCGGAAACCCAAGTCAATCGCAAAGGCAGCGGCTTCAGGATACTGATAAACGTTGCGCTTCGATGCAAACAATTCGGTATCAAGAAGAAAATCATAGGGGAGACTATTTATACTGGACAAGGGATTGGATTGACCGGATACCGTTTCTTTCGCGGCGACTTTGAGTTCGAGAATGCGATTAAGATCTGGTTCCGTAGCGGATAAAATACTTTCTTCAAAAATGTCTAGGAAGAACATCCCAAGAAAAATCGTGGACAAACGAGTTAGAAGAATTTTTCGCCAAGTCGATGCTTGATTGGAGAATTCTAAATGACGCATCATTTGAAATTCGGTCAACAGGGCACAGATTTCTGAAAAAAGCGAATTGCCCATTTCAGCGTTTCTGGGAAGATAGGAATTGTAATAGGCGTGACCGATTTCGTGTGCAAGCAGAAACACACCAGAGGCAGGCAATCCCTTTTGAACAATAACATCAGACGTACCATACCGAGGATTCAGAACGCAAAGACCATTGGAAATTGATTTGGAAAAGTGAAGTAGTTGATGCAATTCCAAATAGTCAATAAAACCATGAAAGTCAAGGTAAGCCTGCTGCTGATCGATTTCTTTTACAAGAGCGAGCTTGTCATAGTCCGTTAATTCGAAATCAAACTGTGCTGAAGCGCAGCAAGCCAAAATTTCCTGATCGGCAGAAAGCTCGTTGTAAAAATGGTTTGAGATCTGAAGTAACATTGCCTTGGCATCTTTGCCAGTGTTCCACTGTAAGTTATACTCGCTCAGGAAGTGTGCTTTTTTAATGGAAAGACAATCAAGAGCAACAGCACCAACTACCGACACAAGAGCGTTATAGGAGGAAAAATCTTCTGCTGAAGGATGGGAGGTTGCTATTATTTTTTGAGATGCTTCCAAAAGCGACAGGGAGGAATTTCCTTCCTTTGTCAGATTTTTCTGAATAAGAATGGAATGGTAGCGATTTTCAAGCTGTGTGGGTTGGTCGTCCGGCTCAATATTAAAACGATTGGCAACATCGGAGAGGTTGGTGTTGACTTTGCCATTTATTTGCTGCTCTGTATAGGCCATCAAATAATATGGGAAAATAATATTTTCCTTGATCCAGTTGTTCGGGAACTCCTGTGGACGCTGACTAAAATAAGCAGAAATATCCAATGTGAAATTTGATTGTTTTAAAAGTGTAGGATGGCAGAAATTATAATCGAGACGATCAATGCCATCGTCAAATCGCGGATCAAGATCCTGCAACCACAAACGAATCATAAACATGGCAGATAGGTCGCCCAAAATGCCGATGCCGGAGTTTTCGCAGATAATATATTGGGAGTGATTCTGAAAATCCTTGAGATTTTGTACAAATTCAGGAGACAATCGCTGGCCACAAACATATCCTCCGAGGGAGTAACCAGACAGATAAATTGGAACATTTGAAGCGGTAGACCAGTCGTAGATTCCGCCAAGGAGGTTGGAATCATATTGGTCAATTGCCCAAAATATGGCATCGACACTGCTGTTGCAAATGCAGCTTAAAAACTCATCGGTTGTGTTCAAAAACTGTTTATAAATATCAACATGACAATTGGGATTGACTTGTAAAATGTGTTCTTTTGCAATATCGCATTTGTACATGCCGATTTCAGTGGGAACATAATTTCGCTGATGAGGGATGTTTTTGGCCATAACTGTATCGCCGTCAATGATGGTAAAATTTTGAACATCAAATTGCAGGAGATAATCAATCAGGGAACTGCCAACCGTCCCGGCACCAAGGATCACAACATGCTTTGAACTCATGATTGAGTTCAAAGCTCCGTAAGTTGTAGAAGAAACCCAATTGCCCATAAAGTTGGCCAGACGAATATTTTTTACAGAACTGTCTGAAAGGTAAACCATCCCTTGTGTAACCAGAAATGAATGAATGCCGCATAGTTCAGCGTCGGTAACGTGGTAGTTTTCCTTCCACTGGAGAATGTCCGCCTCTGTATGCTGTTTGCTCAACAAAACTAGATAACTCCAGACTTTGTCAAAATCATCGACTCCAACGACAACGTTCTTGTTAAATGCACCGGAGAGATGAAATGTGATTTCCTGTTTGTTTCTGTCACCAAGAAAATTCAGGTGATTTTTAAGTTGCATATACCTCCACTCCTTTTGAATATTCTATATTACAAAAAAGCAGAACAACAAAAGCCGTTCTGCCTTTTTGAGATTCATTTTGATCTGATTAGAATGCATTTCACTTGCTGTGCCTGTATCTTATCACAAGAGGCTTTGATTGACCATATCGTCTGGTGTAATAAAAAATTACATGAGATGACAAGTTAGCATATGATGCTTCGCTTAAGATGAAAGACGTACAAAAGGTACAGCAATCATAATCTTCAGCCTCTTGCGAGCATACCTACCGGGTTCTGTTTTCCGGGTTGGTGCAGCCACTATACCAATCCGCATATTCACATTATACATAACTTCTCAAGACTACTTTCTGAAAAACAGATTACCGTGACTATTTTCATCTATATAAAGTTATAAAGCTCTTGCAATCTGACCCAAACTATGGTATATACATTATACGAAACATGATTTTGAAAGAACGAATTACCGTTCAATGATGTTAGAGTGAGGTGCCTGCCATGACCGCCGTGATCTATGCTCGCTATTCCTCGGACAACCAGCGCGAAGAATCCATCGAAGGCCAGATCCGGGAATGCACGGCTTATGCCGAGAAAAACGGCATCACCATCGTCAAGCACTATATCGACCGTGCCATCTCTGCCAAGACGGACAACCGCCCGCAGTTCCAACAGATGATCAAGGACAGCGACAAGAAGCTGTTTGACAAGGCAGAGGACGACTATCTGCTCACCACCAAGCTGTTCTGCGGCTGCTGCGGTGCACTGATGTTTGGCGAGAGTGGTACGAGCCGGACGGGTGAAGTCCACCGCTATTATAAATGCGCTACTGCCAAAAAGCACAAGGGCTGCAAGAAAAAGACTGTCCGTAAACAGTGGCTGGAAGATCTTGTGGTCAACCAGACCATGCAGCTTGTCCGGGATGATGCCGCCATGGAATCCATCATCGCCAAGATTATGGAACTGCAAGACCGGGAGAACACCAATCTTCCCCTCTATGAGAAGCAGCTCCGGGATGCGGAATCGGGTATCCAGAATATGCTCAATGCGATTCAGGCTGGAATCCTGACCAGTTCCACCAAGGAGCGGTTGGAGCAGCTGGAAGAAACCAAGCGTGAGCTTGAGGCCCGCATTGCGGAAGAAAAGCTGGCAAAGCCCAAGATCAAAGAGGAATTTATCCGCTTCTGGTTAATGAGGTTCCGCAAGCTGGACATGAGCCTGAAAGACCAGCGGCAGGCACTGGTGGATACGTTTATCAATGCGATTTATCTGTACGATGATAAGGTTTTGATAACCTTTAATTATAAAGAAGGTACACAGACCGTCACCTTTGGAGAAGCGACAGAAGTTGCATCCGAGGGAAATGGTTCGGATTTGGATTGCTTTCCTGCACCAGAAAATGCCGTGAAATCAAAAGATTTCATGGCTTTTTTGTTTTTCTGGCAGGGTCTGCACACTTTTGCGCATCTCCTGCACACTTTACAAAAAAGCCATGTTATCTTTGAAGTGCCCCCCACCCCCCAAAAAAAAGTTAGACAAAAATAAGAATTAAGGGACCTGAACGGTCTGAATCCTGTATTGCACAGGGCTCAGGCCGTTTCGTTTTAATTTGATTCGGCGGTTGTTGTAGTAGTCGATATACAAAAACACCCCATTTCCTAAACAGTATACCATACTGTCTAACAAATGGGGTGCAGTTCAAAATGAGCAGCGGGCTTTTTGATTTATTCGTGATCGATGTTCTCTTTCGAGCGCTTATAGAAGCCAAACACAAGCAGGCCCGCGCCAGCAAACATTAGCAGGAAAACAGGCCACCATGTCTGGCCGGTCTGGATCAACTTGGGCGGTTTTGCAGAAACAGAGGAAGTCTCTTGCGTTTCTTTTATGGGAGATTCCTCTGGATCGCTTTCAGCCGAGCGTTCTTCCGTTGATTCTTCTGTTGATTCCTCCGTCGGTTCTGTTGGAGGTACGCTTGTAGTCTCCTCCGTGGAGGGTGGGTTGGGTTCATTCCCGGTGGTCCCTGGAACAATCGGCGGCGTCACGATCTCCTCTTGCGGGGGATCCACAGGCGGGATGGGGTCAATGGGCTCAATCGGTTCGGGATACAGAGGGCGTTCATACGTATTGGTAATGATGAAACCACCCGCATCGCTGCGCTCAATCAAGGTCTCATAACCGGGCACAGCGTCTTCTGTTACGGAGTAGGTGCCTTCGGGCAGGTCTTCAAAAATATACGTCCAGCCCATATCTGCAGTCAGGTCTGCTTCTTTGACCTTTGCATCGCCGTTCCACAGAGAAACATGGATGCTTGCAGGGCGTTCCCATTTGTAATCGTTGACCCATTTCTTTTCCACTGGGACAG
>ENA-USYP01001072-USYP01001072.1-human-gut-metagenome-genome-assembly--contig:-NODE-1072-length-22790-cov-9.242328_pt1 | contig 22790 bp, 27 predicted proteins | sample MGYA00250065_ERZ773512 | MGnify/ENA primary metagenome ERZ773512 (study PRJEB29103, sample SAMN06112003) | human gut metagenome | biome: human gut; feature: ankylosing spondylitis patient; material... | reverse complement strand
TCAAGCAGAAGACGGCATACGAGATTACGTACGGTGACTGGAGTTCAGACGTGTGCTCTTCCGATCTTAGTCCTCCTTTTTCACACAGCAACGGTTAACATATTTTATACGCCCCGCTGCCTAAGTCATGTTTTTCTTACGATAAGTTCCGGTTCAAACATTATCTGGTTTACCTTGCGATAGGGCTCCTCCGAAGAGATCATTTCTGCCAGCATTTTCATGCCGTGGGAACCTATCTGGTAATCGGCTTGGGCAATGGTGGTCAAAGGATAGTCCATATACTGGTCGATGGGGATATTGTCATATCCCACGATACTGACATCGTCCGGAATACGGTATCCGCTGGCACGGGCTGCACTGAGAGCGCCAATCGCCACAATATCAGATGAGCAGAACAGTCCAAAGGGCGGTCTGCATATTTTCATAATTCGTTCAAAGGCTCGGTAGCCATCTTTAAATTGCAGATTGTCATAAAGAACACGATTTTTGGGAAAGGGAATATCCTTTTCCCGATAGGCATTGCGGATACCATGGGTCCGATTAGTGGCTACGCTGATGTTTTCCGGGCCGCTGAGGAAGTAGATATTTCTTTTTCCCTGCTCCAGAAGGTACTTTGCTGCCAGGTAACCGCCCTGAATATCATTATTAATTACATAACTCACGGTATTGCAGGTAGCACTGCACCGCGAAAGGAACATAAAAGGAATCCTGAGATTTTGATAATTGGCTTCGTTGATAGGAACCGTCAGCAAACCGGCCAAGTCCAACTGCTGAATGCGATTAAGCTGCTGAATTTCCATATCAGGGTCTTCTTGGGTGTGACAAGCCACTACGGAGTAGTTATGAGTTCTGGCAATATCCTCCACGCCCTGCCACAGTCGCGCAAAATACGGATTTGAAACATCCGGAACCAAAAAACCAATCATCTGTTGATGTCCATCACGGTAGATGTCCAACTGCTGCCCGGCTCGGTAATGGCTTACTCGCGCAACTTCGATAATTCGTCTGCGGGTATTTTCCGAAATTTCCGGGCTTTGATTCAAAGCCTTGGATACGGTGGAAACAGATGTCCCGGTCAGTGCCGCAATCTCTCGCAGAGTGATTTTTTTTGCCATGAGAGCCTCCTTTGTCTTTCTGTGCAAGCACAGCGTCAGCGTGTGTCTTATTCGTCATATCATTATAGTACAGACACGCAGGTTCAGGCAATGGCGGCAAAGAAGACTAAGGACGGAATAGGCGGGGACTTATCAGGAGCGATAAGCCCCCGCCTTTATCATTCTCTAAGAGCAAGATACTGTATGCCGCACTGCGGCATATGGAGTGCTTAGTGCCAGTTCAAATAATCCTCGGCATTCTCAGCAGTGACCATGGTGCAGGAAGTATACATATCCTTTGCAGGAGTGCCATTGACAATCAGTTCAAACAGAGCCTTCACACCTTCCTCGGCCATAACACCAGGAGTCTGGGCCACAGTAGCGGTCATGCCTCCGTCCAAAATGGACTGTGCACCAGCGGGAGATCCGTCAAAGCCGATAACCTTCACATCACGGTTAGCCGCCTGCACAGCCGTGGCAGCGCCCATGGCGCCGGGGTCGCTGGTAACATAGATGCACTGAAGGTCGGGGTAAGCAGTCAGCAGGTTTTCGGCGATGCTCATAGCGGTGCCCTGATCGCCGTTGCAAGGCTGCACATCGCCTACCAGCTCGATATTGGATGCGTCTTTAAGGCCATCCAGATAACCGTTGGTACGGTCAGTGTGGCACTGGTTGCCCAGCGTGCCGGTAATCACCGCCACCTGGCCATTGACATTGGCTGCAGTCCACTCACCTGCCAGCTTGCCGCCGTCATAGTTATTAGTACCTATGAAGGCAGCCACATCGGCCCCGGCATCCGCATTGGTATCCAAGCAAATTACAGGAACATTCTTTTCGTTGGCTTTCTTGATGGTATCCACCACCTCAGCGGTACCGCAGGGAACGATCAGCACACCATCCACGCCACTCTCCAGATAGGATTCAAACATCGTGATCTGCTCATTTACGCCATCCTCAGAGGGGGGTGCGGATGCCACGATCTCAACGGTGTACTCGTCATTTGACAATTCTTTGGCAGCAGCCTTGGCAAAGTCCTGCATAGCAACGAAATAGGGATTCGATAAGGTTTTCGGAAGCAGTGCGATGGTCAAGGTTTTCTTACCGGTGTTGTCGGTGTCTGTACCACTGGCCTCATTGCTTTTTCCGCCACAGGCCGTAAGACTTAAGCACAGTACCATAGTCAGCAAGATTGAAAGTCCTCTTCTCATTTGTGTTTCCTCCTTATTTTGTTCTATAAATGTATATCTCAAAGCGGAGATCCGCTTATGAGTGCAAAGGTATAGGGGTCAATCCACACGTTTGGCAGCCGCAGCCTTACGCTGCACATCAACGATAACAGCTAACAGAATCACTGCGCCAGTAATCATCTGCTGGTAGTAAGTGGAGATCTCCAGAAGTACGATGGCATTGCGAATAATAGCAACCACAATTGCACCAAGAACTGTACCGATGATGCCGCCCTCACCGCCCAGTACAGATGTACCGCCCAGCACGGAAGCGGCTACAGCCTCCATCTCATAAGACTGTCCAGCATTGGCCTGCGCAGCACCCAGGCGGGCCACATAGACGATACCTGCGATTGAGACCATGATTCCGGAAATGATGTAGACTTTACACTCATTCCATCGGGTCTTGATGCCGGAGAGCCGGGCAGCTTCCCGGTTAGAACCAACCGCAAGAATGTAACGGCCGGTAGCCGTGTAGGAAAGGATAAACTGGCCTACCACGGCGGCGATGATGAAGATAATAACCGGAACAGGGATCCCCGCAACACTGCCGCTGCCGATCCATCGAAAGTTTTTATCGGAGATGGTGATGGGACTGGCCTGAGTGATGACCAGTGTCAGTCCTCGGCAAAGATACATCGTGCTCAAGGTCATGATGAATGGCGGTATTTTCAAGCAGGAGATGATCGTGCCATTGGCAAGGCCCACAAGAGCTCCCACTAAGAGGCTGGCGATGATCGCTAATATAATGGATCCCTGATGTCCTACGATATATGCAGCCACTACTCCCACTAAAGCCAGTAGAGAGCCTTGGCTCAAATCAATACCTCCTGTCATCAGCACGAATGACATTCCTAACGCCATGATGACATATACGGCGGCTTGAACCAGAACACCAGTCAGGTTGCTGACGGTCAAAAACCGTGGGTTTGCGATGGGAAGAACAATCATCAGAACAACCAGTGGCACTGCGGCAGAAAGCCACGGGTAGTCGAAATGGAATTTGCGGCGTTCGGCTGTCTGTTTATCTGCAACGGTGTTTTTCTGTTCCATCAAATTCCCCTCCTCTTAAATGGAATAACTCATAATCTTTTCCTGGGTGGCATCTGCTCGATCAATGTTTGCAGTAATCCGTCCATCTCGCATAACAATGACCCTGTCGCAAATGCCAAGAATTTCCGGTAGCTCCGAGGAAATGACAATGACCGCTGCCCCTTGGGCTACCAAGTCGTTGATAATCTGATAAATTTCGCTCTTGGCACCCACGTCGATACCGCGGGTAGGCTCATCAAAAATGTAAATATTTGCCTCTGAGCAGAGCCATTTGGCAAAGACCACTTTCTGCTGATTGCCACCGCTGAGAAACTTAGTCATGCGGTTAATACTGGGGGTCTTGATACGCAATTTTTCTTTATACTCCTCAGCAGAATCGCGCTCCTTACGGCTATTAATCACTATGCCGCGGCTGAATTTTCGCCGTAGAGATGGCAGTGAAATATTTTCCTTAACCGTCTTTGTCAACAGCAGTCCCTCATATTTCCGATCCTCAGGAAGATAGCCGATGCCACATGCAATGGCATCAGAGGGATTATTGATTTTCACAGGTTTACCGTCAATTTTGATGGTACCGCAGGTTCGAGGAATCGCACCAATGATTGCCTTAGCAGTTGAGGTGCGGCCAGAGCCTACCAGACCCGAAAAGCCAAGGACCTCACCTTTATGAACCTTAAAAGAGATGTCATAAATGGTATTAGGAATCTGGAAATCATCCACCTCCAACGCAACTTCTCCGATATGGCTCTCCCGATGTGGGAATTTCTCATCCAGCGTTCGTCCCACAATCATATTGATGACCTGATCCATATCCGCCTTCTTGCAGTCATCAATTTCTCCGGTCAAAGCTCCATCTCGGAAAATTGTAGCTCTGTCGCCAATACGTTTAATTTCCTCCATTCGGTGGGAAACATAAATAAAGGTGACTCCCTTAGCCTTCAGGGTTTTGATAATGTGGAAGAGGTTGTTGATCTCATGGTCGGACAGAGAAGATGTTGGCTCGTCCAAAATAACGATGGACGGATCTTGAGAAAAGACCTTTACGATTTCCACGATTTGTTGGTCTGCCACGGATAACCTGCGAACAGGCGTCCGCGGATCAATGTGATCCACACCCAGTTCCTGAATCCAACGTTTGCACTCTGCATAAGTCTTTTTCCAGTCAATCGCACCGGTAGCTCCGCGGATCTCACGGGTCAAGAACACATTTTCCGCAACGTTCAAGTGAGGAATTAAACTGTTTTCCTGAAACACCGTGCCAATGCCCAACTTTCTGGATTGCAGTGTATCGTGGATCTTAACAGGCTCATCGTTCAGATAGATGGTTCCGCCTTCATCAGCTTGGTATACCCCTGTAAGAATCTTGATCAGGGTGGACTTCCCTGCTCCGTTCTCACCTAAGAGAACGTGGACATCCCCACGATGAATCTCAAAGGACATATTCTTCAAAGCCTTGACACCGGGAAATGTTTTCGAGATGTTTTCAAAGCGCAAAATATTGTCAGACACGACAAACAATGCCCTCCCTTCTCTGTATATTTTGGTTAAGTTGTATTATCAATATAGAGCATAGAATGATTGCTTTCAATATGTTGCAAGCGAAAAAAGTTTCATAATAACGAAAATATTTTCGCTGTTAGGAAAAGCAAATTACGAAATTACTCTGCAGCAACCTGAAAATGTGACCACCTAAATGAACATCGCATCCGCAGGAAACTTTCTGCCATTTTGAGCGCCACTCGCCCGAGTGGAAGAGCCCTTACTTGCGGTGGGCTTTTTCCTTTTGCGCATTGCCCCGATCCTGTCAGCCGATAGCTTCCCTTTTTACTCGACATTTTCCGGAGCATCGTCTATAATCTGGAGTAGAATTGTTTACTGAGGAAGGAGTTATTTGCCGTGAAAATGATCGACCCTACCGCCATGTCCCGGTTCACCGCTCTGCGGGAAGCTGCCGGGAAAATCGACCGTCTGGTTCCCCATGTCCGCCTCATGGAGCAGCCGCCCCACGAAAGCCGGGATACCGCCTCCGTGGCGCTGGAATTCCCCACGCCTCTTGTTGTCCTCAACTCCACCATCCGGCAGGCGCTGTCCTTCCTGTTCTCCGCCTGCGACACCGTGCAGACGGACAAGACGGAGCGCGGCATCTGCTTCACCTTCACTGTTTCCAAGATGTGGATCAAGGAGGACTCCGAATGAACCGCCCCTTCGTGAGTTCCCTCCACGCGCCCCTCTCATCGACGTCTTTTGACTACTGGCGAACCTTGCATGAACAAAAGGGATGAGTCCTGCGTTTGGATACGCAGGGCTCATCCCTTTTTCACTCATTTTTTAAGGCTGAAGCAGTTGGCCGCAACGTAGACGCGGTGTTCCTCACGGTTAAGTTCTGTGATTATTCAGAGATGCTCTCTGTGCGTTAGGAACACCGGTTAGAGCTGTTATATCGTCTTTTTTCCATAGATATCGCTCCGGGCAATACCAGTATTCCTCTTTGCGTTTTTTGAAGATCCGGTATGGCGCATCCAAGGAATTATCATAGATGTGGCACACATCGCAAAGCGGGACCAATTCATGAACAAGGGCCAATGCCTTATCATAGCGGGAAATTATCTTTTCGGTTGGAACACCATGACCGCCGGCGGAAACTCGGGACGCCACACGGGCAACATTGATTTGCGGGTCGGCTGTCAGGACATAATAACAGCGGACGAAAAAGCCGACATCTTTTGCTCGCTTGAGGAGTTTCAGGTTTCGGTCTGTAGACAAGACGGTCTCGAAGCAAAACCCCTTATGTTTATCCAAGTAATCTTCACGCCGCTTTTCTGCGATTTTAGCAGCCTCCATATTATCGCAATCCAGGACTCGCTGAATCTCATCTGCATTGACATAAGGAAGCATCGGAGGGCGTAGCAAATCTGTTATCGTACTCTTTCCGGAACCGTTTGGCCCTGCAAAGACAACAATCTCCGGCTTCTTAATCGGCTTGTTTTCCATATCCACCCTTTTTCACAGTCTCTCCCACAAGGGTCTTGGTGCCATCAGCGTGTTCCATATAAACCTTGCCGCTTTTCGGGTCAAATCTTGCAATGGGTTGATTCAAAAGACGCTTTTTTTCCAACTCGTTCTTTACAGCTAACCGCGCGTTTCGAACAACGATGCCATCATGCGGGACAGGTGCAGACATACCATATACTCCTTTCACATTCTCTCGATACAGCAACAAATCAGGTGTATTTCACACATTTTATCATTGTCAGTATATCACGAAGGCACTGTGTTTACAACAGCCAAAGTGCAGCCCGGTACGGCTTGGGAGATGATAGTCCTCCTATCAAGGTCAATGCAGACATTCTTTCACTCCCCTGCCAGTCTAATCGTCTTTCACATTGAGACATACCGGATGCCACATACGCAGGAATCCTATGTGCAGCAAAAAGCACGGCCCGGGCTTAGCCCAGACCGTGCTTCTATCATTACCGGATCGCGCCCTTGAATGCCTGACCCGCCTTGAATACAGGGGCCTTGGATGCAGGGATCTCCACGATCTCCTTGGTGCGTGGATTGCGGCCGGTGCGGGCGGCCCGCTCTTTGACCTCAAAAGAGCCGAAGCCGATCAGCTGCACCTTCTCGCCGGACTTCAAAGCAGTCTCGACCGTGGTGATGAATGCGGTCAGAGCGGCATCACAGTCCTTTTTGGAAAGGCCGCTGGTCTCAGCCATGGCGGCGATCAATTCAGTCTTATTCATCGTAGTTTCTCCTCGTATTCTTGTATTTTCGCTGGTATAACGCAATTATACAGGACATACGGCAAAATAGCAATCTCCGCTTGATTTTTCAGGCCCTGCGGCACAGAAGGCTCCGCCATCCTTGTCCATGGCACGCTTTTTTGTGCTCTGCCCTATCAAAAAGTTGGTACTGCTGAAGAAGTCGCGGCAACACGCAAATCTGTTTCCGTGCTATTGGCAGAACGCAACCAGATGTGTCGGCTCAATAAGTAACTTTTGAGAGAATGATTCTCTGCCGACGCTCACCATGATAAGGAAAAATAGGGTACTGCGCAACAAATTTACTGTACCCTACTTTAACAAGTTAAATGGTGAAATTTGTGGTGGAAATAGAGGCACCCGCAGCAATTTTACTGTACCCTATTCTGAGAAAAACTCCTTCATCACAGTGTCCAGCCGCTTCTTCAGATTCTCCAGCGGTGTTCTGTGGCTGTCCTACATTTCCGATTGTTGGACGGATCCCCCGGATTTTACTTATACATTTACAAAGAACCGGCTTACTCGGCTGCGGATGTTGCAGGTGACTGCACTGGGGCCGATACCGATAGGCTTGTACCGCAAGGAACAAGGGATCGAACCCTCTCCCGTACCGCCCAGCAGGAGCACATCATCTCCGGACCGAATATCGGAATGATCCGTCACGTCCACCATGAACATATCCATGCACACACGGCCGACAACAGGACAGATATGACCGCGAATAGTTTGTCCTCAACACCAATGTAAAGAGTGCCGCCTCTTGTGTTAGCAAAGGCAATCACCTCTTTGCAAAGGTCTGCAACAACCGAAGACTTGAGTTCGATCGTTTCGCTCTCAATAAATGTCTTAAGGCATCTCTTAGGATCTCAAACGCGGCAGCATTCTTCTCTCGACGAGCAAACGCAGTCACACCAATGTTTCCAATACATAGGTCATACGAACTTCAATGCTCTTTCAAACGCCGTTACAAGCTTCCTTTCTATTTCCATCAATGGGTATCACACGGCAAAAAACGATCTTGGCACAATCGTCTACAAACGCCCCACGTTTGCTTTCTCTCCTGAAATCGGCACACTCGGCTTTTGGAGAAAGATCGCACACAGCAGCTCACACGGTGAAACAGGGGTCTTCCATCCCTCGGTCACAGTGTGGTTTGTACTACCGGTGAAATTGTCACCGAAAGAACAGCCGGAGAAAGCGGATGCACGCCTCATGGCGTGTGTCCGCTTCCTCCAGCACCGCGGCCCCGCTAGACTGCGTTACTCCATCATCTTTGCTATAAATTACGTTTCCTGTGCGAAAGGATGTTTTCTCAGAGCCGGGCCACACCGGAATCATAAGCGGCCTGCTTGACAGCGCTGGCCACAGCATCCTTCACCCGAGGGTCAAAGGCTGCAGGGATGATGTAATCAGCGTTCAGTTCCTCATCGGAGATCAGGCCCGCCAATGCCTTGGCGGCGGCAATCTTCATGGCATCATTGATATCGCTGGCCCGGGCATCCAGTGCACCGCGGAAGATACCAGGGAACGCCAGCACATTGTTGATCTGGTTAGGAAAGTCACTGCGGCCGGTGGAGATGACTCTGGCACCGCCAGCTTTAGCGTCATCGGGGAAAATTTCCGGTGTGGGATTGGCGCAGGCAAAAATGATGGCATCGCGGTTCATGGTCGTTACCATTTCGGTGGTTACAGCGCCGGGAGCGGACACGCCGATGAACACATCAGCCCCTACCAGCATATCAGCCAGGCTTCCCGCCTTCTTGGAGAGGTTGGTGACCTTGGCCATCTCGTCCTTGATGGGGTTCATGCCCTTGGGACGTCCTTCATACACAGCGCCGCTGCGGTCACAGAGGGTCAGGTCCTTCACGCCGGCGGAAAGCAGCAACTTGCCGATGGCGATAGCCGCAGCGCCGGCGCCGTTGATGACCACCTTGATCTCGTCCATCTTTTTGTCTACGACCTTCAACGCGTTGGTCAGACCTGCCAGCGTGATCACGGCGGTGCCATGCTGGTCATCATGGAAAATGGGGATGTCACAGCGTTCCTTCAGCTTCTTCTCAATCTCAAAGCAGCGGGGAGCGGCAATGTCCTCCAGATTTACACCGCCGAAGGAGCCTGCCAGCAAGGCCATGGTGTTGACAATCTCATCCACATCTTTGCTGCGAATGCACAGGGGAATGGCATCCACATCGCCGAAGGCTTTGAATAGAACACATTTGCCTTCCATGACGGGCATGCCGGCCTCAGGGCCGATATCGCCCAAGCCCAGAACGGCAGTACCGTCCGTCACCACAGCCACAGTATTCCAGCGACGGGTCAGTTCATAGCTCTTGTTTACATCCTTTTGAATTTCCAGACAGGGCTGGGCTACGCCGGGAGTATAAGCCAGAGAAAGAGCGTCCTTGCTGTCCACCGCTGCCCGTGGCGTGACCTCCAGCTTGCCTTTCCATTCATAGTGCAGTCTCAGGGATTCCTTTGCGTAATCCATAATCTCTCCTTCATTTCGCAACCTACGATCATGGGATATCTTCCGGTTTGACGAGCATCTGTATCTCATACCAGGCGTCCTGATATTCTTTTAGGTTATCTTCAAATTCCAGTGCCAATGTCAGAAGTGGGAGCACATTTTTGAAATAGACCCGCAGCAGCATGGAATCCCAGCTTTCATGGAGCGCTTTAGTTCGGAAGCACACATACTCGCCAGCAGGGAACACGCTGTATGTATCCGCAGGCAGTTCTGGCTTGTCACGCAGAAAAGTGAAGTACTGTTTCGGGTAAAATTCTCCATGGAAGAATGCCTCCTGATCCATGACATAGCCATACTGACGCTTATACTCCAGATTGTTATACGGTGGGCTGGCTTTCACACCGGCCAGACGGACCTCCATAGCGGCTAACGGTTCTCGGTAGATACATGGGCACTTGATAACATACCGTTCGGGAAAGTGGACCGTATACAAAGTGTCCTCACTTGACCGCGTCTCCATATAGGTAAAATAACGCTTATACCAATCGATATCTTCAATACGGCGCTGTATCCGGGTAAGTTCTTTTTTCAAGCGGACCTTTTCCGCCTCCAAATGGACGAGCAATTCGTCGACCCTGCCCGTGTGGATCACACGGCTGATCTCGTCTAATGACATACCAAAATTCTGCAGATATTTGATGCGGTCGATGTAGTGGAACTGCGCATAGGAATAATACCGATACCGACTCTCCGCATCTACCTTAGCTGGCTTCAGCAAGCCGATCTTATCGTAATAGCGCAGAGTCTCTGTGGAAACGCCCAGCAATTCCGCTGTCTCCCCAATGGTATAAAGCTCTTTCATATGCTCACCCATTCATATCGGATCTATATCTTTTAAAAGCAGAGCTCCCGGAGAATCTCGTAATAGGTCTTCGCCACCAACGGGATCCGCTGAATCTCGATCCTCTCATCAGGCTTATGGGAATAGGAGCCGTCGCCGGGACCATAGTAGACTGTGGGGCTCCCGAACATATTGATATATCCGCCTTCGCCCCAGCCTTTCAGTGTGGTATATTCAGCAGGCCGTCCCGTAGAGGCTGCGATGATCTTCTCCACCCGCTTGAGTACCGGTTCGTCCGGACAAGTCAGCAGGGAGTTCCAGTTGCCCGTGATCTTCACGGAGCCCTTCAATTCCGGCCATTCCTTTTGACAGTCCGACAGGACCTCCTGGAGGGTCGCCTCATACTGTCTGTAGTCCTGCCCCGGAAGATAACGAATGTCGATCCTCAGCTTAGCGTACGGCGGCACTACATTAGGTGAGGAGCCGCCGGAAACGACGCCAACGCTCATGGTCGGCGTTCCATATTCGTTCGCCTGCTCCTGGATCTCCTGGATCCGGGTCCTGAGCTTTTCAATGAACCTCGCCGCCATATAAATGGCGTTCTGCCCCTCCCAGGGGATGGAGGAATGTGCACTCTTTCCGAAAAACTCGACCTCTGCCCAAGCTTCACCTTTGTGGGCGATCACAAGCTTTTTATCGGTCGGCTCTGCGATCATAGTAAAATCCACTTTGGGCAGCAGTCCTTCCGTCAGGGCTTTCTTGATCTCAGCTCCGGCGTACTCTTCATCCGTAGAGAACATGAGATAGATTTCCTGTTTCAGCCCGTCATCATTGGCCGCCGCCATGAACGCTGCAAGCTGCGCTGCCGCACCGCCCTTCATATCGCTGACGCCCCGACCGCATAGATATCCATCCTCGATGATCCCATCGAAGGGCTTTTCCATACCCTCAGGAGACACCACATCCAGGTGCCCCTCCAACAGGAACTTGAATACGGCCCCTTCCGGCTTCAAGCTGGCGATCAAAAACGGTTCGTCCGTATCAGCATCGTAGATCGTCACAGCGGCACTCGTCTCATTGCGGAGGAGCTTTTCCACATAAGCGATGACTGCATGCTTCCCGGCAGCTTCATAAGAATTGATCATGGACAATTCCTGCGTAAAACGGATCGCCCGGTCCCAAAGAGATGTATATTGGTACATATCCTTCCTCCTTACTCGTTGAACACTTGAAGTGCCTGGCTCAGATCGTTGATCAGATCCGTGGCATCTTCAGCACCGACTGAAATCCGGATCAGGCCCTCCCAGAGGCCCATGGCGTGAAGCTCAGCTTCTGAAAACTCGTTTTTGAACGCTGTCGCCGGATGGGTCACACTGGTCCGAATCCCGCCAAGGGTCCCGAGGTATTGAATCAGCTCCAAACGGTGCAGGAAAGCATTCACCTTCTGCAGATCATTCTCCACCTGGAAACTGATCATTGCGCCATACATGCCGGGTGTAAAGAGCTTTTCTGCCAATGTGTGCTGGGGATGGTCCGTCAGGCTGGGGTGGTAGACCACCTTTACACAAGGAAGCGCCTTCAGCGCCTTTGCAATGGCATTGGCATTCTCATTCTGCCTGCGGACCCGCATGAACATAGTCCGGGCGCTACGGGCAAAGAGCCACGCGGAATTGGGATCCATGCAGCAACCCAGCAGCAGATAGGCCCGCTGGATGTGCCGGATGAGCGTTTCAGAGGCCGTGATTGAGCCACCTGTAAGATCGCTGTGGCCACCAAAGTACTTTGTCAGCGAATGGATTACGATGTCCGCGCCAAACTCCAGTGGGCGGATCACGCAGGGCGTGGTGAACGTACTGTCCACCACAGTGAGCGCACCGTGTTCCTTTGCGAGCTTTGCGACCTTCTCGATGTCAACCACCGCTGTCAACGGATTAGCAATGATCTCAGTGTAAATCAGGACCGTATTGGGCTTAAACGCACGCTCCAGCTCCGATAGGTCCGTAAGATCGACATAGTCGACTTCCACACCGTAATTGTAAAGAACGCAGTTCAAAAGTTCAATAGTCTCTCCATAGATCGAGCGATTGACTATGATATGGTCTCCTGCTTTCAGCAGCCCGATCAAGGTCGTGGAAATTGCCGCCATACCGGATGAGCATATGATCGTATTCTCCCCATACTCCAAATAGCTGATGATCTCTCCCAGACAATCCCGGTTGGGGTTCGCCGTCCGATTATAAAAATATTTTTCGCCGCGGTTGGCCCGGTCATAGTCATCCGTATCCTTGACCGCATAGGCCGTGGCGTGATAGATGGGCGGTGTGTCCGGCAGTTCTGCGATCCCCGGGATATGGTTCCCCCGGTAAAGCAGCTCTGTATCGACACTGCGTCTTGACTTCATAGTCTGATCTGCTCCTTTACATTCTTTCAAGATCTCTCTGATCGCCGATCATTTTTTTATCCAGTTCAAAGTCCACCACACCGTTTTTCAAATCTTCCCTGTAGACCTTCGCAAAGGACACAGACACCAAGATAGCCAATGCGATCAGAGGCAGGTAAATAACATTATTGAAGCTCTTGATGATGCTCAGAGCCTGAATACCAGTGGCATTCTCAATCAGCAGGAAGCCCACCGGGATAGCAAAGGTCATCACGATCCAAAACAGCTTGAAGAAGAACGAAGGCTCTTCGGAAGCCGTCAGGTTTTTAGAGGTCATGATAGATGCTGTTGTAGCAGAAGATGTGGCAGAGGTAGCGATATTCAAGAAGATCAGCACAATAAACGCCGCCATGAACAGCTTTGGTACCGGCATGTGCCCGATAACATCAGCCACAACACCAGCCTGTCCCACTTCATGGATCATCTGAGAATACATGATACCTTTGTTCACCTCCAGATCCAGTGCGAAATTTCCAAATATGGAGAAAGAGATCCAGCAGGCGATGGCAGTCCAGATACTCACGGCCCACATCACTTCCTTGAAAGTACGGCCATAGGAGATTTTTGCCACCCACAGACCGGTCTTGGCCGCAATGCCCAGATACCAGACCACATAGAACACAGTCCAGTCAGGGCTGAGAAGGCCCTTACCAATAGAGTCCGTAAAGGAGCTCATCCGCACGACATCGGACACATTGATGCCAATGGCCTGCCAAGCGGTATTCATGATGAAAAATGTTGGGCCAATCACTAGCACCAAAATCAGCAGTACGATGCCAAGCCAGACATTGGCCGTGCTAATCTTCGCCATGCCCTTTTTCAGCGGCGTAGCACCGAAAATGCAGAGAAACACGAAGAACGCGCCAATCACCGCCATTTTCAGTCCAAAGGTGACCTCAGTCCCGGTAATGGAAGCATATAACTGCGCCACCACAGGCGTGCCCAGACCAATTGTAGTGCAGCAACCAGACACAGTGGAAAATACGGCCATCACATCGATAACAGGAGACAATGGCTCGCTCAGTCTGCCCAGAGCAGGCTTGCACGCCTCTGCCATAGACCAGGACTTCATGCACTTTCTGTTATAATACAGATAGCCAATGGCGATTCCGGGCAGCACATACAGTGCCCACATCAGCGGACCCCAGTGAAACAGCGGATACGCCGACGCATATTCATAAGCCTGCACAGAGCCCGGTGCGATCTGGAACGGCGTGTCAGTCACGTAGTAGGACCACTCACTGAAGCCGAGCACCACAACACCGGCAGCCAGTGCGCCGCACATATTCATGGAAATATACTCGAAATTCGTGAATTCCGGCTTGGCATCCCTGCCCCCCAGACGTACACGTCCATGCCGTGAAAAGGTCATATAGACCGATCCGCCGATCACCGCGATGAAACAGACGAACATCAACCAAGCCAGATCTTTGGTGATAAAACTGTACATGGCGGAACATACCGCTTTTGTTTCCGCTGGGAACATGGCTGCCGGGATAAAAAACGCAAGGATCAGAGCCACAACAAAACAACTCAGGCCCACCTTGATCTTTCCTGTTTTTTGCATAACACCCTCCTACATTCGTCAGTCGAATTTAGTCAATACGCAAGCTTGCAAGATTAGAGTAAAGGTTATTGTAGCTCCAATGTCAATTGTCGATTTTTTATAAATATTTTCTTGCTTTTTTGTGTGCAGCAATTCATGATTGTTGGAATTTCTTGACCCACTTTTGATCCAGAACAGGATCGGAGCGGGCAGGTCTGGACGGAAACAACGGAAAATCCGCCGAGCGAATGGTGGTAAAAAACACAAATCGGAGCTGTTTCAGCTCCGATTTGTGCCTGAGGCAACCTATAAACCAGAAGGCCGGTGACTTGAATTCCTCACTCGCGGCGCACCAAAAAACGTCTGAAGTCCTCGGGCAATATTCGCAGGGACACAAGTCGGCATGATACCTCGCAAGGGAGCGGGCAGCAAACGCTGTCTGCTTTCTTGCGCCTCTCTCTGTATTTCTGCTGTTGTGCCGGGAGTGTGATGCTGATACCTTGTTGGAGGCCGTATGCAAACTTGTCCAGCAGGCAAGATGGTTCTGTACTGTTGGACCTTGTATTAACAAACACCGCCCCGGCTGAGAGTCGGAGCGGTGGGAGAGGTTTATTGGATGTGAAGCCGCAGCTTCAGGGCTTCTCGCAGCACATCGGAGAAATTCAGATCCGCGCGTTCCGCCATTGTATTGAGCCACGCCGGGATCGTCAGCGTCTTCTTCACAGCCTTGTTGTTGTAGAGCTTGCGGTACTCGATCGTGTCGCAGCAGACGAGAGACACCAGCGCGTCAGCGTCAGCGGAAACGTCCTTCAGATTAGAAGGAGCGGGGATCGCCTCGCCTTCCTCCTCCATGTCATAGAGCATCAGGCTGAGGGCGTCCTCGGCCATCTCGATCGCGTCGGGCAAAGATTCGCCACTGGTAACGCAGCCGTCAATGTCAGGAAATTCCACTGAATACAAGCCGCCATCTTCCTGTCTGATGATCGCGGGATAAGCGTATTTCATAGATGATTCTCCTCTCGTTATATTATGGTATGGAGCGGTGTGGGATTTATACGATCCCCGCACTCCGCAGTATGCTGTTTACAGTTCCGGTGGCCATCTCTTTGGCGCCGTGTCTTGGAACCGGGAACTTCTTTCCGGTGATCGGGCTGAACCATATCTCGTGATTTGTTCCTTCTCGGACAACGTAGCAGCCGTTTGCCCGAAGAATCTTCCTGAGTTCACTGGTTTTCACGTCCTCACCTCTCTTGTTCTGATATTAGAATAGCACGTGTCAGCACGTATGTCAACGGCAAATCACGTATTTACACGTATTTTATAAAAGACCGCCTCCAGTGTTACCAGCGCCGAGGACGGGATGCGTGCAAGTCCTTTCACAGTCGCGAAAAGCGATACCAAGTAGCACCAGCAAGGCATCACACCGTGTCATTTTTTATCACGAAATAGCTACGTTTACAACGGCTAAAGTGTAAGCCGTGCAGTTCAAGAGATGGCAATATCCTCGTTGGAATCGATACTGGTACCCTTTTGCCCCCTTGCCGGCCTAAAGTCTGCCTTGACTTGTTCTTTCTGATTGTCATTCATGGAGACTCCACTTTTTAAGCCTGTAATTGCCTATAAATGCTCAAGGTGTCTCAACAGATAGATATCAAGGCAAAAAATGAGCAAGAAAGTTATGGTTCCAAATTTTCTCTCGTAGTGGTAGATCGTCTGCAAAACTCTGGTAAGGGTATGACTGACGAGGTTGTACATGATAAACTTCTACTAACTTGGTAAATCGAGTAGGAGGCTCTCGTAGATAGAGAGCCGACCTCTCACACCACCGTGCGTACCGACCGGTACACGGCGGTTCAACCGCATAAGTGCAAGGACTCGTAGTAGTTGAGGATACTAAAGTATCCCGCTGCTGCGAGTCTTTCGTTTGTAATGGAACATTCTAATACATGACTACCGGCGATGCGCCAATAACCCAGTCTGGAATTTCCCCACTGGTAAGCCTTGTCAGCCGGGACGCCCAGCTTTCTCAAGTTGGCCACCTTTGTTTTGGGCTTCTTCCACTGCTTCCAGATGTACATTCGGAACCTGCGCCGCATCCATTTATCCCAGGACATCAGCGTTCGTTTCATATTGGCTGCTCGAAAGTAGCCAATCCAGCCGCGGATGAACTCCTTCACTTCCTGCATTATCCTGCGAACATTGCGTCCACGGTTGCGCTTTGTAAGAAGTTTCAGCTTTTCCTTCGCCTTGGCAAGAGATTTTCTGTGCACACGGATATAGGTACCGCTTCCATTCCTGCCCAAACAGAATCCAAGGAACTTGAATTCCTTCTGTGCGAAGATACTGGTCACCTTGCTCTTCTCCGTGTTCATTTTCAGCTTCAGCCTGCCTTCTAGATACTTCCTGCAGGATTCCAACAGACGCTCCGCTGCACGCTCGCTTTTGGCAAGCACCACGATGTCATCTGCATATCGAACCAGCTTTACCCCTCTGCGGTTCATCTCCCAATCACATTCATTGAGGTAGATGTTTGCCAGCAGAGGAGATAGCGGCCCGCCCTGCGGCGAACCCTCCTCGGTTTTGCAAATCACACCATTCTCCATCACTCCGCTTTTCAGATACTTCTTTATTAAGCGCAGTACACGCATATCCTGTATCTGTTTGTGCAATAGATTCATGAGCTGTTCGTGGTTCAGCGTGTCGAAATACTTGGACAGGTCTACAGATACGGCGTATCTGTACCCTTCTTCCGCATATTCCTTTACCTTCTGAATCGCCTGTTGGGCGCTCCGTCTCGGACGGTAGCCGTAACTGCTGTCTGCAAACAACGGTTCCCAAATGCTTTGCAGCTTCTGTGCGATTGCCTGCTGAATCACACGGTCTACCACCGTGGGGATTCCCAGCTTTCGCACACCGCCATCTGGTTTCGGGATTTCCTTTCGCCGTACCGGGCTAGGCATATAGCTTCCGTCTCGGATACTCCGCAAAAGTTCTTCCCTGTGTTCCTTTAACCACGGCAGGACTTCCTCTACGGTCATTCCGTCGATTCCCGCTGCTCCGTGGTTCCTCTTGACCCGCTTGTAAGCTCTGTTTAGGTTATTCCTGTCCAGTATTGCTTCCAGCAGGTCGCTTGCACCGTCTCTTTCTCTCCCTTCTCTGCGGTCAGTGCTCTGCACTTCTGCATACTCTTTGTGTTCCACACTATCTCTTTGCAGGAAGCCCTCGTTTCCTTGGTATTCTGCGTTCAACACACTGACCTCCTTCCGGTCTGTACTTGAGACTTACGATTGTTCGGCCCTTCCCTTGAAAAAAAAATCAAGGTACTATGGCCTCGGCTGACTTCTTGCAGTTCGTTGTTACTGCGGCTTTCGGATTTCCTACTTCCCGTCTGCAAGACCTCCCCGGGTAAGAACAACAACTTTCCTCCCATATAACCGCCACATTTACCGCACGGGATTCGGGCAGCATTGGACTTTGTGTTGTCTAGCACACTCGTCCGTCCCTGTGCGGCCTACTATGTGATTTCTGTTCGTCGGTTCAGGAGTTTGCCCGCCAAGGCTTCTCACCTTGACATCCGACTTCCTTCAGATTCCACCTCACGATGAACACCCTTGCCTTCGGCTAACGCTTCCTACTGCCGAGCGCGTAGTGGTCTTTCACCACCTAGTTGTTGCCCATGCCGGGCGCACTAGATGTTGAGGCTCCACCCGATAAGGATGGAGCCTCATTTTATGTCCCTTAATGAATAAATCTACATTAGCCTACCCTAACCTATACTTCGGATAAGGTCCAAATCTTGACGACACCATACTCCGGGAACACAAAAGGGAATTGGGAGAAAAAGAAAAGCTGATGGAGGGCGGTATCTCATTCATATTAAGAGAATGATTCTCTGCCGACGCTCACCATGATAAGGAAAAATAGGGTACAGCGCAGCAAAATCACTGTACCCTATTTTCTTCCAGTTGAGTCCTGACGAAAAGGGCACCTCCAACAAATTTACTGTACCCTACTTTAATAAGTTAAACGACAAAATTTGTGGTAGAAATAGCGGCACCCGCAGCAATTTTACTGTACCCTATTCTGAGAAAAACTCATTCATTACAGTGTCCAGCCGCTTCTTCAGATTCTCCAGCGGAAGTTCCAGACGGTCCGCTGCCCGCTGCAGATAATCCTCGTCCAAGAGCGGGCCGCAGCGGTTGATCGTCTCGGCCAACGCATACTTGGTGTTTCATTTGCGGCTTATACTGTACTGTGGTGACCTTTGCCTTGCCCACGGCAAAAAACGGTGTTCTGTGGCTATCCTACATATTCGGAGTAGCTGCTATTTTCTTCCAGTTGAGTCTCGAAGAATGGGGCATCTCCAACAAATTTACTGCACCATACTTTAACAAGTTAAATGGCGAAATTTGTGATGGAAATAGCGGCACTCGCAGCAATTTTACTGTACCCTATTCTGAGAAAAACTCCTTCATCACAGCGTCCAGCCGCTTCTTCAGATTCTCCAGCGGAAGTTCCAGACGGTCCGCTGCCCGCTGCAGATAATCCTCATCCAAGAGTGGACCGCAGCGGTTGATCGTCTCGGCCAACGCATAGACAGCACCTTTGAGATAGCTCTCCTCAAGCTGCTCACAGCACGCTCCGTTATATTGCGTCCGGTAAATCGCCATCGTTATGCGGTGCTTGATTTTATCATCAATTCGTTCCGTGGCAGCGGTACCGTCAATATCATCCCGCCAGTAATACCGAACCAGCCGCTCCGCATCCGCCTGCGGAAGCTCCGGGAGCAGCGCACGCAAATACTCACAGGCGCCTGCTTGGTCAAGCCCCATAACTTTACAGACCCTGACTGCGCCCCTTGCCTGCCCCTCCTGCCAGAACGACTCCTGTGACCACCGAAGCCGAAGCTCCTGAACTTGCTTTGCCATCCGAGACCGCATAGTGTCCCCCTCCTTTACGCAAAATCTTCCCGTCATATTGCTTATGCACAGGGTTGATGCATCACTTTTCCTCGGGATGCTCCATCTCTTCCAGCTTGGCATCCAGTCTCTCCCTCAGTTCTCCCAGAGAGAGGTTTAGAGAATCCGCCTCATTCTGGAGGCAGCTATCGTTAAGGGAGATCCCATAGTTCTTGATGACCTCTGCCAGTGCTTTTACGGCGCCATTGATATAGCCTTCATCAAAGGACTTGCAGTATTCTTCCCCGTACCACACGCGGTTGATCTCCCTGTCCGTGCGGCGGTCGATTTCATAGTCGATTTTCGCCACAGCATTTGCACTGCTTTCTTCCTTCCAGTAATACCGGGCGAGCCGTTCCGCGTTCACCTGCGGAAGCTCCGGGAGCAGGGCCTGCAAATGCTGTAAAGCATCCGCAAAGTCCAGCCCCATGGCCTTACAGGTCCTGATCGCACCTCTGGCTTGTCCCTCCTGCCAGTATAGTTCACGGGCCCACTGAAGCTGAAGCTCCCTCATTTGGTCCATTGTCCAAAGCAACATGACGTGCTCTCCTTTCATGGTTTCTCGCAAGCCCCCGGCTTTAGCCGGGGGGTTACCGGCTATTCGTCCAACAATGGGTATTCCTTGAATGCCAGCATTCCGGTCTTCTTCTCCAAGTTCTTTTCTCTTGTGTTTCTTCTTTTGCTTTATACCACAATACGGCATTTGTGTCAAAACACGAAGTCAAAACGCAAAATTTGACGGCAATTTTGATTTGAGGTATCATATTCGGATAAAATGAAGTTATATCTCAATTTTATGGCAGGCAGAGCACTTGGCCAAAGTCCCATTGCCGAACCGACAAAGGCCATTGGCACAGTGAGACCTGCGTCATTGGCCTTTTTACACCTTGAACTACGTCCCGGGCCGGGCGTAGAGATGCTCAGACGGGCAGTGATGCGCACGAACACTTGGTTCGCTTTGCAACAAGCTGAATGCAGTGGAGGTAAGCAATATGGTATTCCAAGTTACCGTATATACGGAGGACGATGGCGGCATCACACTCTCCATGGATGATATGGACCTTGCCGTCAATGCCCCCTCGAAAGAAGCAGCCATCAAAGCACTGTGCCGGGATATGGTGGAGTATGCGGAGGAATACCGCAAAGAGTTTGCCATGTATTCCGCAGCGCCTAACAGGGCCGCACACGCCCCTCTTGTGAAAGAAATACTGGCCGCGACGCCGCAGGAACTGCGCGATGCCCTCGTGTTTCACTTGGGGCAGATGCGTCCAAAACATCCGCACAGAACCGTCACGGAGCGTTTGGAGGAATACTACCATACGCCCGTAGATCAAATAAGCCCCACAAAAGAAGATGAGATCGACTGGGGCAAACCGCAGGGAAATGAGATTTGGTAACGCATTCGAGTCAGGGCTTCACTTTGCCAGCGTCTCATATGCAGTACGGTTTTTCTCTATGAGCTGCTCGGAAATCTTCCTCACATCATCGTCGTCTGCCTGACAGGACTTCATTTGGAGAACCAAACGAATAAATTCTTCCCGGTCTTTGATAATGGTATAGGGCGCATATTCGCCGTATGCGGCAGGGCGGCTGATGGTAACGAGCTGTAAGTGCTCTAAGGAAGTTGCCGCCTGCAAATCGTGCTTCAGCTCGACAAGTTCGGGACCATGCTCTACGGGCATGGCATAGCACCCGTGTTGATAAAAATTTTTCGCAACCAGATAAGGCATATCAGAACTCCTTCTCCGGGTGTTGCTTATAGGCCTCCAGAATACTGGATGGGCCTTCCCGCCACATTCCCGTCTCCAAATCATAAATGGCATCGTAGACTGGTGATTTTATCAGCTTTTTTAATGCATCGATCCCTGTAATCCCCTGCTCTGCGGCAAGCATTTGTGCCGCCATGGTAAGGACTCTGTCAGCCGTGAATTTTTTTGAGGATGCTCTCATGGGAGCATCCTTTTTTGAGATTTTAAGGCATGGATGGCTCGCTCTGTCCTGAAGCAATATTGTCCTGACAGCTGTTCCGGGGAAATATGAGAAAGGGCGGAGTTTATGGCATCTTCACTTTCTGGCGTCCCATAGGATTCTGCCAGATAGGCTGTCAGAATCATGCTTGTATTGTCATCAGGACGCTTTCCGATTATCACATCATAATCGGAATATCTGCTGAGAATATCCTGTGTCAGTTGCTCCCCATAGACATCGGTTTTGAAATTTACTGCGGCAAATTGAAGCCACTCTGCCGTTGTAGACTCGAACCGAAATACCTTCAGGGGAACGGTCTCATCCAATTCGAATGTCGAAACGACACCCCTGTCATAGTCTGACTTCTTTTCCAAAAGTCTCTGCTCCCGCCGCACACGGATACGGGCGGCAGCTGCTGCCTGTGCAGAATCAGGGGTCAGATAGAAGCCAGAGCCGAGTTCTTTCTTCTTGGCATCCGTTTGCAGATTTGGTTCTGCGACCGTGCGGTCGCTTCCGTGATAAAGAATCATTCTATGGTCACCCCGTTATTTCTGAGCAAAGCATCGATGTCATTCAAAATTTCGCCATCGCCGTCAAGCTGTATCGACTCGTAGCAATCCGAAAGAATCTCAAAAACCTCATTTTCTTTAAAGAGCTGGAGCGCAGTCATTTTGTCCAAAGAGTGACGCTTCATTGTTTTGGCATGGATACCCCGTCCAATGTGAAGCATTGGGCGGGGAGGAAATGCCGTTTCCTCCTTTAAATTTAATTTTGAATTATGCGATTAAGTAATTACTTGCTCGCTCCGCAATCCTTAACTTCTTGAAAGAAGCACTGTTATGGATGATTTTTCCGTCAATGGTTTTGACAACAAAGTATCCAGAAGTTCTTCTTTTCCAAATAAAGCAGTCCTGTCCGTTAAATTGGACTTTATCAAAAAGACGATATCCAAAAACGTACTTTTCTGCTTGATTGGATTTGCGGATGCCTCTCTTGAGAATGGTCGCTTTGTGCAGCTGTCGATTATGGTGCCTCACTGGGCGAATCGTGTAAATCTTATCGATTTGCTCGATTCCCGGGAGATAGCCCACATTGAAGCCATGTTTCCCCTGTGCGATTGCCAGAGCATCATTGGTGTGGCTCTTGGGAAGCACCAGCAACTTCTCTCGTGTCGCCTTTGTGATGTAGCCTCTGGTCTCAATGACGGGGATAGGTAACTCAGAGCAGAGCCTCTGCATTAAAGTCTTCCGCATGATGCCCATGAATGTGGCATCCCGTGTGGAGCGACGCTTACGCTTTTTGAAGTCATCCTCCGTAATCAACCCCTTGTGGAGTTTCTCGTGGCAGCTGTCACAAAGGGGTGCTGTTGACAAAGTCTCGCTCTGCTCCGCCCTGCCAACAAAAAAAGACGCCCACTGGCGTCATCCGGCGTATTT
>ENA-USYP01001019-USYP01001019.1-human-gut-metagenome-genome-assembly--contig:-NODE-1019-length-23760-cov-6.887345_pt1 | contig 23760 bp, 20 predicted proteins | sample MGYA00250065_ERZ773512 | MGnify/ENA primary metagenome ERZ773512 (study PRJEB29103, sample SAMN06112003) | human gut metagenome | biome: human gut; feature: ankylosing spondylitis patient; material... | reverse complement strand
TTTCAAGCAGAAGACGGCATACGAGATTACGTACGGTGACTGGAGTTCAGACGTGTGCTCTTCCGATCTGTTGTTTAGGGCTTTATGAGTAATGAGAAATAAAGAAAATCGCAGTGCTAATATACTAATATTATAAGATAAAAAAGAAAACTTACATTCTTTTTTTATAAAAAATTATAGTATTATATAAAGAAAGAAAAGAGGAGAAAAAAGGAGTGGTTACGGGAAAGTTTTCTTACTGAGGTTAATAGAGTAGAAAAGAAAAGGGGAGCAGATTATCTGCTCCCCTTTTCTTTTTAGTTATTTACCAATCCTCCTAACGAGGCCGGCAATCGGGAATCGAATGAATATACTCTGGCAAATTGCCTAATAAAATCGATTGTCGAGGCCGTTGGTTGTAATACTTTTGCGTTTTGTACTCTCGTTGTGTTTTTAGAGGTAGAGATTTTTTTCATAGGCTAATAAAAATTGATGTTTATGTATTATAAACGTCGGTAGCCTTGTAATTATTATCTGTACCTGCTTGTTTTTTTATAATGTCAGTACGATGTTGTTTTCCTCGGCCATTTTTCTCAGGTTGAGAATGGCATAGCGCATCCGCCCTAAGGCTGTGTTAATACTGACTTTGGTATGGTCTGCAATTTCTTTGAAGCTCATGTTTTTGTAATAACGCATGACAAGTACTTCCCTCTGGCTGTGTGGAAGGGCCTTGATAAGTTTGCGAACATCGGCTTCGATCTGGTTTTGTACAATTGTATCTTCGACGGTTCCTTCGCTCAATTCTTTGCGATTAAAGATATCCATGTTTTCATTATCGGTGATAACATAATTATCGGCTTTTTCCTGTCGGAAAAAATCGATAATGAGATTATGGGCGATTCGGGAAATCCATGCAGGGAACTTACCGTTTTCGGTATAGCGTCCTTGCTTGATAGTCATGACAGCCTTGACAAAAGTTTCCTGAAAGATGTCATTCGCCAATTCTTTGTCTTTTACAATATAATAAATGTAGTTGAAAGTACGGACCTGATGTCGTTTAAGCAGAACATCAAAAGCTCCATTATTACCTTCGGCATACAACGCAACCAGTTCTTCATCGGTGCGATCGAATAAATCGTTCATTACTACCTCTCTTTTTTTTGATTCAAGCGTAATGTTTTGTCGATAGGCAATCTTTATTTAGAGTGATTCGATAATTATTATTCGTTGCAAATAAAGATGTTTTTTTTCAAATCAGAAAGTAAAAAGGAATTTTTTTCGACCTATCGTTCCATTTTTAACATTATTCTCGTGAACAAAATGGATTCTCTTTATTGAGCGTTGGGGTTTAACAGGTAGATAATATTTGTTTTAGGAACACTTGGGTGAAAGTTGAAGGTGTATTGCTGATTTTTATCATAAAAAATAATTACTTTTGCAATTCATGGAAAACTAAAAATAAGTAACTGCTATGAAACCAACTCTTTTTGTATTGGCTGCCGGCATGGGTAGTCGTTATGGAGGACTGAAACAGCTCGACGGTCTTGGTCCTAACGGTGAAACGATTATGGACTATTCGATTTTCGATGCTTTACGCGGAGGATTCGGTAAAGTCGTTTTCGTAATTCGTAAGGATTTCGAGCAAGATTTCAGGGATAAGATTCTTTCTAAATATGAAGGTCATATTCCTTGTGAATTGGTATTCCAGTCTATCGACGATTTGCCGGAGGGCTTCACGTGTCCCGAGGGACGTACTAAACCGTGGGGAACTAATCATGCCGTGTTGATGGGTAAAGATGTAATTAAAGAGCCATTTGCCGTTATTAATGCCGATGATTTCTACGGTCGCGAAAGTTTTGCTATTTTGGCCGATTATTTGAAAGGTCTGGAAGGAAAGAAAAATGAGTATTGTATGGTGGGTTATCGCGTGGGAAATACGCTGTCTGAGAGCGGTTCTGTCGCTCGTGGCGTGTGCGAGACCAATGCCGAGAAACATCTTACATCGGTTGTAGAGCGTACTCAGATAGAACGTCGCGACGGCAAGGTGATGTTTAAAGAAGGGGATACTTGGACTGCTATCGATGACAATGCTCCTGTTTCGATGAATATGTGGGGATTCACACCCGATTATTTCAAATATTCCGAAGAGTATTTCGTTAAGTTCTTGAAAGAGAATGCAGATAATATTAAAGCTGAGTATTTTATACCTTTGTTGGTAAATGATTTGATTCAAACCGGCAAGGCTTCTGTAACGGTTCTTGATACTCCGTCGAAATGGTTCGGGGTAACTTATGCTGCCGACAGGCAGTCGGTTGTCGACAAAATTCATGCGTTGATTGCTGCCGGTGAATACCCAGAGAAATTGTTCTGAAAGAATCGATAAAATAGAAATTGAAGGAGGGAGCTTATCGTGTAAAAATCGGGCTCTCTCTTTTTTTTGTTATTTTATCCGGCTGGATAGATGGTGGTTTTCGTTTGTCGAGGAGAGCTCGGGTATAGTCGATTTGTACCTTAGGTTTGCTGGGGCATTTATTGTCACCTTTTTACCTATTTGTATAAATTGTACTTTTTTGCTGTTTTTTATTCACATTTTATAATTTTCCCGGCTGATAAAATTATCTTTGCTAAGATTTTCGTTGTTGTTACTTATACCAAGCAGTTGCACTCATGAATTCCCGTATATGTTATATTGTCATTTTGCTTTGTTTTTTTGCTTGCCATAGTGACCGATATCAAGAAAAGGCAACACGCTTATATGAATATGGGATTGAAATAGAATCTTTTCAACCCGATTCGGCTGCATATTTATATCGTCGGGCATTGAGCCTTACTAGCCCGAATTCGGATCTATCGGTTGCGTTGCATTTGCGTCTCGGAAACTTACTGCGTACGCATCATCTGTACAATAGAGCGTTAGAAGAGCACACTATCGCCTTGAAAGAATGTATGGCGAACGATTCGACGAAATATACGGCTCGGGCTTTACGGGAAGTAGGGAAAGATTATCTGTATAAGAACAGTCCCGACAGTGCACTTGGATACATTAAAGAAGCTTTGTCGTTATCGGAAGCTGCTTCGGACACTTTGGAAATGACAGCCGCTCATAACAATCTGTCGGTCGTTTACGGAGAACTCAAAGATCTCGAACAGGCTACAAAGCATGCGTATAGAGCTATTTCTCTGTCTAAGGATAGTACTTTGATATATCGAACGTATTCTGCCATAGGTAAGATGTTTTTATTATCTGGACAGTATGATTCTGCATATCATTATAGCCGGCAAGGAAGTTTAAGCCCCAATATTTATACAAGGGCCAATAGCTATAAGCAGCTTTGCGAAGTTGCTCTCGAAACAAAAAACGGTGCACTCTATGAAGAATGTGTAAATTCATTGAATCTTGCTAATGATTCTATTGAAAAAATTAATCGTACCGAGTCAATGGGAGAGACAGAATATCAATATGATTTGGAGCAGATTCTTTATACCGAGAAAACTCGATATTATCGTTGGATTGCCGTAGTTATTATTGGAGCTTTGCTTATCTTATTTCTGTATATTCAAAAAAGAAGGTCAAGAGATAAAGCGTGGAAAGCTCAGGTAGAGACGTTGCGTCAAAAGATAGAGACGGCTCACGAGTGCGATGAGGGTAATATAAAGGGGAATATGGGCGAATCGAATATCGTCGCCCGGCAGGTCGATAACGAGCGAAAAGAACTACAATCACTCATCGATAAAAAGGGTGATGTATGTGCTTTATCTTTCATGCGAACCAAAGCATACAAAAATATGAAATCGATGATCGAGGTGAAATCGGAATCGGTATTGAGTATTGATGAACGACAGATGGTCTCGCAGTCTATACACAAAGCTTTTAATGAATATATCGATGCTTTGAAAAAACATACTAAATTAACGCAAGATGAGGCGGTTTTATGTTGTTTGGTCAAGTGCGGACTTAATACCAAAGAATGTGCTGTTTGCAAAGGAGTAAGTCTGAATGCTATCCGTACTCAGAAAAGCCGGGTTAAAAGTAAATTAATGTAAAAATATAGGCTGGGGCTATTTGATGTGTAAATTGTTGATAATTAGTGTTTAACAAATGTTGTTTGTAATATTCTATTTGAAAATATTTGATTATCAATACAATATAATGGCTTAATTGTAACGTCGATTATTTTTAATAAAGAATTGTCGGCGTTACTTTTGTTTAAAAATTATTTCCTCATTCTCATAGAGAACACTTCCTAATTATAAAATCATATTATTGCTTATGAAAAAAATTACATCAATCTGTTTGACTATCTTCTTAGGTGTCAACATTGTTTCGGCTTATGCTGCTCGTGGCGAGCAACTCGCTATTTTATCGGAAGATTTTTCGGCTTTTACCGAAGGAACCGAATCCACGCCTGCCGAGAGTGAACTTTCGACAGGAAATGCAATGATTCCTATGGAGTTCACGCACGGCATACAGTGGAAAGGACGAGGTATTCATCAAGCCGGAGGAGTTTGCGCTGTACTCTCTTATGATGACTATACATATGGGGAGACACAAGGGTGGATTCAAACGCCGTATACCGATGTGCGTTTGGACGATGGTAACTTTATACTTCGATTCCGAGCACGTTCGATTGCCCAAACGAAGGACTCGCTTATCCTTTATTTGCAAGATCAATACAGTAGCAACTACTATACGAGTGAGAAACGCACCATTACCGACCAATGGCAAACGATCGAAGTCCCTTTTCAGCACAATTTCGGTATGGGGAGTCGCTTGGCCTATGTACAAATCGGGGCATACAACGATTCGTGGCTGATAGACGATATTGAAATCATACAAGACGTGTACGATATTTGTTCACCCCACGCGATCTCACCCAGAGATGTGACATTCGAGCATTTTACCGCTCGATGGGATGCAGTGTGGTCGGCGACCTCTTATCTTACGTCTGCTTATTATTATGCCGATGAAGAGAAAACGCAACGTGTATATATTGCAGAGAATATCGAAACGACGGAATGTGAATGTCAAGTTACCGGTATGGAAAAAGGAAAAACTTATTTCTTCACGGTAAAAGCCAAGAATGAAAAATACACTTCTGTAGAATCGAACGAGGTACAAGTGTATATCCCCATTCGTACTATGCCAGTGCCCGAATTGGCCGATCCGACCGATATAAGCGATACAGGATATACTGCTCGATGGTATCCTGTTGAGCGTGCAATGGGATATGCCGTGCGCCACTTTTTGAAACATACAGCCCGATCCGATGAAGAATACACGCTGGTGCACGAGGATTTAGAAACGATCACGGAGGGAACATTTGAATGGCCCGGTTACTTTTATGATTATGACCTTAATAAATATAGCAAAGTGCCCGGTTGGGGTGTCAATATGGGTTGTACGGTTAAAGGAATGATAGGTATCGATAATTACTACCGTGATTTTGAGGAAGGAAAAATCACATCTCCCGAATTTGATTTGTCTCGTAACGATGGCAAATACACGGTGCAACTGAATGTGTATGCGATTCATGCTGGCGATACTGTCTATGTGGATAGTTATTGTGAAGGTGAAAAAGAACATCGCGAGTATCTGATGAAAACCGTGGGAGAGCATTCTTTTTCCGTAGATTTTACTAATGGGTCGGCTCAAACTCATTTTACCGTTACTTTCTCGGGAACGGATAAAATGTTTATCGATGATATTTTCGTAAAGCAAATTCTAAGAGCCGGAGAGAGTTATACTTCTGCATTGGCATCGTTCGAAGTGGAAGGTATCGATAACACCTCGTACACCTTTACCGACCTTACGGGTTCTGAAAGCGATGAATATCTTTATTCTGTAGCTTCTTGGTCCTATTCGTTAGATGAAGAAGGAATTTGGGGACCCAACGTATATTCGGAGTATTCAGAACCTCAAATCGTACGACTCTCTTCCTCCATCGAAAATGTTGATGGTATAGATTCTGATAAAGTTTATGCTCATAACGGAATCTTATATGTAGGGGTTGCCCGAGATGCTCTTGTCCGAATATATACTATCGAGGGTAAGTTGATACTTAGTAGACAAATTACAATAGGCAAACATGAACTGGATTTACCGATACACGGATTTTACCTTGTATATATAAATGATCATTGTTATAAAGTGAGTTTGTAGGGGACTTTGAACCGGAAAGTCGGTATTCAAGTCAGTTAAGCATAATCCAGTTATGACAACTTTCTATCAATCGGTATCTATCTATTTGTCGGATAGATACCGATTTTCATTCTGGGAAATGAATAGAAGTTGTTTCTGTATTCGATTTACATGAGCGATTGACAAAAGCCCAAGATTGGCAATGCAAGGCAAGAGAAAGAAAAGTAAACAAGTTCACTTTGTCTTTCTCTTGCCTTGCATTATCTTTGCACTTCATTTAATTTTTGTAAGATTGTATGATATGAGATCAATGCAATTACTCCCTTATAAACAGCAGGTTAGTTCTTTGTTAAGACTAGGTTTACCGATTGTCGTAGGACAGTTGGGTATGATTATATTGGGTTTGGCCGATACGATAATGATCGGGCATCATAGTACGGAGGAGTTGGCTGCGGCTGCGTTCGTGAATAATGTATTCAATCTGGCAATCATCTTTGCGACCGGTTTTTCTTATGGATTGACTCCTCTAATCGGTATGTTGCAGGGTGGGGGAAACACACAAGGGATAGGACGAGTATTTCGTAATGCTTTGGCTGCTAATGCATCGGTTGCAGTATTGTTGACTGCTGTAATGTATACGGTCTATTGCTTTGTCGATAAGTTGGGACAGCCAGAGGAATTGTTGCCTCACATACGTCCGTATTTTGTTTTGCAACTGATTTCTTTATTGTTTATCATGCTGTTTAACGGCTTCCGGCAGTTTGCGGAAGGGTTGACCGATACTCGTACACCGATGTGGATTTTATTGGGTGGAAACGCATTGAATATTTTCGGGAATTATTTGTTGATTTACGGAAGTTTCGGATTCCCCGAATGGGGCTTGTTCGGGGCGGGTGTGAGCACATTGGTCTCGCGTATTGTCATGCTGTTGGTCTTTATCGGGGTCGTTGCTGTTGCGCGACGGTATAAAGTATATAGGGAGGCGATTTTACGCTCTCGATTCAATCGTAATGATTTTATGCAACTTAATGCTTTGGGGTGGCCTATCGCTTTGCAAATGGGTATGGAAACTGCGGCTTTTTCGTTGAGCGCTATTATGGTAGGGTGGCTGGGCAGCATTCCGTTGGCGGCCCATCAGATAATGATTTCGGTCAGTACTATCGGGTTTATGGTATATTATGGTATGGGAGCTGCTTTGGCTGTGCGGGTCAGCCATTTTATGGGGCAGAAGGATTTCTCCAATTTGCGTAGAGCTGTAAATTCGGGAATGGGAATTATTTTATCGCTTGCCATTGTTGCCAGTCTATTCTTCTATTTGGCGAGGACTCCCATTATATATAGCTTTACAGAAGACCATGAAGTTATGGTAGTTGTTTCTTCGTTGATATTTTCGCTGATTGTTTATCAGTTCGGAGATGCTTTGCAGATTACTTTTGCCAATGCTTTGCGAGGAACGACCGATGTCAAGCCCATGATGTGGATTGCCTTTTTCTCGTATTTTATAGTTGCTTTGCCTGTGGGCTATTTGTGTGGGTTTACATGGGGCGGAGGTGTCGTAGGCGTGTGGGTCGCATTTCCTGCGGGGCTGTTTACGGCCGGATTTCTATTTTGGCTACGATTTCGTTATTGGTTGCAACAGTTAATGAAAAAATAGAGTAAACCATGAGACCGAATTCCGACAAGGTGTATTTACAACAACTTATCGCAGAAGGAGAACACCAGCAGCAGGATTTTAAATTCGAGATTTCCGATGCTCGAAAAATAGCCCGTTCCTTGTCTGCTTTTTCCAATACGGACGGAGGACGTTTATTGATAGGTGTGAAGGATAACGGTCGAATAGCCGGGGTGCGTTCGGAAGAAGAGATTTATATGATAGAGGCTGCTGCCAAACTTTATTGCCGGCCTAATGTGGAAATAGGTGTGCAGACGTATGAAGTGGACGGCAAAACGGTGCTTGTTGCAGAGATTCCGAAAGCCGAACAAAAGCCCGTGCAAGTGCAGGACGAAACCGGGAAGTATTTAGCTTATGTGCGGATTGCCGACGAGAATATATTGGCAACACCTGTGCATTTGGCTGTGTGGCGACAGAAAAATAGCGCTCGGGGAACTCTTGTGAAATATACCGAACGAGAACAATTGTTACTTGATTATTTGGCGGAACATCAAGAAATAACAGTTAGTAAATATAGTCGGTTGGCTCATATTTCTTATCGGTTGGCGATAGAGTATATTGCTCGGTTTGTACGATTTGGAATTCTCGATATTTGTTTCGAGCGTCACCGGTTTTGTTATCGATTATCTCGGGAGGGATAAATAGATGTGTATGAGGATAAGATATTTTTAGTGTAAACGATGAAGTGTAAAAAAAACTTTATCTTTGTGGAAATCTTAATCTTATATCAAAACTATTATGATCAATTCAAGAAAACTTCAAATCACAGGGCTTTCGATGCTTTCACTTGTCGGTAGTGGTTGTACTGACAAAAATGGTTCGATTGAAAATGGGGTACGTCCCAATATCGTTTTGTTTTTAGCAGATGATATCGGGGCCGAGTGTTTCGGCTGTATGGGTGGTGTGTCGTATGATACACACATTATCGATTCTTTGGCTGAAAAGTCGTTGTTTTTCCCGAATATGCATGCCCAACCTCTTAGTTCTCCTTCTCGTGTACAGCTTATGACTGGATTGTATAACGATAAAAATTATGTTTGTTTTGGCTATATGAACGACGATGAGCCTACTTTCTCGCAGTTGGCACAGCAGGCTGGTTATACGACTGGTATGTTTGGTAAATGGCAGTTGGGGCGTTCACGTGAGATGCCGACCCGGTTGGGGTGGGACGAGTGGTGTTTGTTTCAACTTGAAGTATATAAAGAATTCAATGGTCCGACTGGTACAGATCGTTATGCCAATTGTATGATGGATAATCACGGTCATTATGAGTATTCGATTTATGGCCCTGATGGTTTCGAATCGGCCGCTTTTGAATTTTTGGATAAACAGAAAGATTCAGATAAACCATTTTTGCTTTATTACTCTACTCCCTTAGTACATACGCCGCACACGCCTACCCCCGATTCAGAGAGTTGGGATTTGGATTTTGCAGGTCGTTTTCAGAAAGATACGGCTAATTTCAAAGATATGGTAGCTTATCTTGATAAGAAAGTGGGGCGCATGATCGATCGGTTGAAACGTAATGGACAATGGGAAAATACGATATTTATCTTTACGTCCGATAATGGGACTTCTACGCGTATTGTTTCACAAATGTCCGATGGTACTTTGCGTCGAGGCGGTAAAGGAGACCCTAGGGGTATAGGTACTTCTGTCCCGTTGATTATATGCTGGGGAGATAAATTAGAGCCGAGGGAAAGCCAGCGATTGGTCGATTTTACTGATTTTTTCCCGACTTTTGCCGATGCCATGCGTATAGCAGTACCAGAAGAATATGGTTTAGATGGGGTGAGTCTTTTCCCGGAAATCGTTGGAGAAAAACCTCTTGAAAAGGAAATTTCTTTGATGCACTATAATCCATTATGGCCTGTGGCTGCGGCTCCTTATGCGTCTCGTGCTGCACGCACCACTGAGTGGAAATATTATTGGGATGGCCGGTTCTATAATACAAAAACAGATTTTATGGAAGAGCATCCTATTGATATAGATACGTGTAGTAACGAAATTAAGACCATTTATGCTAAATTGAAGGCTAAGGTGGAGGAATGTCCTAATTTTTATCCGGATATGCCGGGGGCTCCTCGTCGTGGTAATTATGGAACATTTTACGATTTTGCCGAGCCCAATAACCCGTTCTAAATTTGCTGTTGTGGTTTATTGTTTAAAGGGAAAAGTTTCTTTATTATTGATTTTGAGCCTGTTTCTCGTTTGTGAGTAGATTTATTATGAGTTAAAATTTTATTTCATTGAGATAAATGATAAGGGATATTTCCATTGGAAATATCCCTTATCGATAAAAAACAATCTTATTTTACCCTGAATTTTAGACTTTGGCTTTTTCCGTTTGCTCGGATTGTCAATATATATATTCCGGGAGAAAGGAATCGGTCTGGGATATTATAGGTATAAGTTCCCGGAAGTTCTCGGTTGGAGATATATTCGGAAATTTGCTGTCCTGCGGTGGTCCAAATAGAAATATCGGCACTACCGGTTTGTTGCAAATTATAGTGGAGGCGAAGTTCTCCTTCGGCAGTGATCCATGCAAAATTATTCTCAATATGTACATTATTTATCGCGGAACTTGCTTTGACTGGATAGTAGGCTTTGAGTTCCCGCAGGGGAATCGTTATTTCAGAACGGCTGCCCGGATTTAGCACGAACCGTATTCTATCTAATGTGAGAGGAAAATCCTCAGTGGGAAAAGCTATGCCGTTTTTGGAGAAAGCCCATGCGATGGTTTGATCGCCCGTGTCCGATGGAATATATTCGGGTTGCCAGTAGCTCTTTCCGTTTTTATGCGTGAAATCAAAACGGATATGTTTGATGGCTGCCAGTGCTTCTTTCGACAAATTCAGTTGTAGGGAGATTGAGTCGGGTAAACTATATAGACGATAACTTTTACCCATTTCTACATAAGGGTTTCTTCCTGTTTTTTGATCGAACTGCAATACGGCTCCATCTGGCCAGCCGGTCGGTAATTCTTCGTGAGAAATTGAGAGCGTGTTAGATACGGTCGAGAATAGAGGAAAGTCTGATAGATCGGAGAAATTTTCGTGTACAAGAGTCTCCGGAGTTACTTCGACGATAACCTTTAAGCCGACGGTAATTGTGTCGAGCGTCCCGACGAGCGACGTTTCTCCGTTTTCTATTCCTTTTAAGATACCGTTTTCTATACGGCAGCAAGATGGATTGGACGAGGTCCATGCGAAAGCGGCCGGGTCGAGCGTATATACTTGACCGTTGATGTTTCCTTCTAAATTGATTCGGTAGAGACGTACACTGTCTATGAGAATTTCATCGGCTGCTATATGTATGTCTTGTACCGGACGGGTCGAAACGGGAAGTTCGGCCGTGATTCCGTTTTTCTCGGCTATAATTTTGCCAGACATGACCGTTTCTCCGGCGTGGAAAACAGCTCCTTTGTCCACCCAACCCAATTCGGCCGGTTCACATCGGAATGCGAAACCTTCTACTTCTACGTTGCGTTCGATCACATCTTTGTATTTATTTTGAGAAATTAAGGTGAGGGGTGCAAGGGAAATTATCGGTACATTTAATTGTGTTTTTGAGAATGAATAATGGGCCACGCCATTGTCTTCGGGAGCAGTTGAAACAAGGAGAACTCCGTCCATAACCGGGCGTAAAGATCCTCTTCCCGGAAGGTTCAGCATGGTGTGGTCGACGACAATGGCGGTGGAGCCACCGCTATCGAAATTGACTACATTCCAAGCTCCATGAGCCAGCATCCAATTAGCGATGTCGATACAGTTGATACCGGTACTATTTTCCGATAATTCCGTAGCTACGAAATAGACGGTTTTTCCATCTTGTGACATGCCTGCCATTGTGCGACAAGAAGTTTCATATTCCCGCCCGTTTTCAAAGTCATTATATTCTCCGTCGTGGAGTTTTCCTTCATAGGCTATGCTGGGGTATCCGTGGAATGCTTGTAAGATATTGTCTGGTGGTGTTCCGAATTTTCCGGCAACTAATTTTTGCGAGATGGTTATTTCTTCGCCCACTTTTATATCGGGGAGTGAATTCAGTTTTGTATTACGGAGATATAGAACAAAATCGGTGTCGGAAGTTTGTAGGGGTAAATCCGAGACTTCGAGTACATCGCATACCGTGGGAGTTCCATTCACAATCCAATTGGATCGGGGGCGTATTTTTATGTATCTTCCCTCGGCATCCAGATTGAGCGAGTTCATATTTGTGAATAGGACGCAATCTCCGTTGCGGATTGTTTCTGCACCCCAGTTGAAATGGTCGATTGTCACTTCGTCACCCGATGCCGAAATTGCTTTGCATTCTGGAACGGGAAAAAAGACCGATGCCGTTTTATCTTGGGTAATAGCAAATGTAGATCTTCCGCTACCTGCTGGCATAGAGATGACACCGTTGCTAATGTTTAGTCCGATACAGACGCCTTCGTCATAACTGAAAAAGTCATGATTGAAGGCCGCGCATACTTTATGCCCCGGGGTGGTTAGCCGCTTTGACATGTCTTGTACCAATTCCCGTTTTAAATCAGGAACGGAGTTGTTCGACTGTACTTGTTCAATTACATTGTAAGGATTGGTCATGTCGATAGTGGTCGCCCACAGTGTGAGGGGAACCGATTCGTATCTGATTTTGATGTACTCTATACCGGGGCCTATTTCGTAGTGTTCCAATGTGTCGGCTACGCCCCAATTGGGAGCCGCGGCCGTGACGGAGAAAATTCCTATCACTATAAAAACGAAGAACGTAAGGTTATTTTTCATGTGTTTTAATATTAGTAAGATCTTGTGATAAAACTAAATTAGTTTTAATAACAACAAAGATATACTACTTTTTTGAATTTTAGAGACTATTTATTCTAAAATATTGTATTTAAATATTATTTATTGTGTCGATTTTCTGGCGGGTGATCGTTTTATCGTTCTTTTGAAAAGTTTGTATTAGGATAAGATATTGTTTAATAGTACTTTGTCGCTTTATTTTTCCTTGTAGTAGCTGTGATGGTAAAAAAAATGACACTATTTAATTTCCATTATTATAACGAGATTCATATATTTGTTTAATATTATAGAATAGGGCTATAATTATTAAATTTATAGTATAGTTATGTCGGTTTATAGTAATTGGAAATATTTCTTCGATTCTTTTTGGAAATTTGTGTTCCGTAATGGTTATCCTATTGTTTTAGTATTGTTTTTTTATATGGATATGTATAGGTTTTTTCCCGTTGACGTGTTATGAGTCGGATAGTATGCATGTTATTGCGGGGTGTAATATCATGTATAATCAGGGACTTACATTTCCGCCAGTATATTCTTATTTATATGAAATGCAACCGTTGGTAACCTATACGGTGGTAGGATTCAAATATATATTTCCGTTTTTGACATGTGAACAAATCTATTGTTTGCTGTCTGCCATATGTGGGGCTCTATTTATCGTGGAAAGTGTGAATTTCGTTTATCGGATTACATCTTTTAGAAAAATATTTATTTTGCTTTCTCTGTTTCTTATTCCAGAATCTTTTGCCATTTCGATGTATCCCAATTCGGCGATTTTTGCGGCTGTGTTTTTTGTTTGCGCTCTAAACAGGTTATTAGATGGAAAGTTTTATGTGGCAATGGTGTTGATGGTAATCGCTCCTTTATATAGGATAGATATCTTGATGGTTTATCCGGTGGTATTTTTTATTTTTTTATTTCAAAGGAAGAGTGTAAAAGAGAGTATAACGAGGTCGGCATTTTTAGCTGTTCTCATACTTCTATTTGTGACGATTGGATATTGGGGACTACGGGCAAATTCTTTAACCGCATTGACCGGTTATAACGGTATGAATGAAACACACAGTTTCGCTTCGCAAGTAAAGTTTGCGGTATTTACGTTTTATACGATTCTCAATTTTGTTTTTGTCCCTATGGGTTTGGTTGTCCTTTTCCGGGAAAAGAAGTTTGGAATTATGGGGATAGCGCTGATTCCTATTATTCTCATTCATTTTATGTTTCGTTATACAGGGTGTGCGCCTAAACATTATTTATATTTGATTCCTTTTGTTTCTCTCATAAGCGTCTATGCTATGAGGTGGATATATGAGAGGGTCAAAGGGAAAACGGTTTTAAAGTACGGTATAGTTTCTATCGTAGTTTTGTTTTTATGCCTCGGTATAAGAATAGACTTTCCCGACTCGCCGTGGAGAAATGTGCCCGATTCGGATGCGAAGTTAGGTCCTTATGTTCAATTTTATAGGGAAAATTATACGAAATATCATGTCACGATAGGAGTGGGTGCAGGTCAACTGATACCAACGTTAGACGAGTATATGTTACTTAGTGGGAATTTATTTTATCCGTTTTATATTCATGAATATAAAACAGTAAAAGAGGGTAAGCGAATCGCGGTAAAAAAATGGTTCGATGAGAAAGAAGACTATAATTTATTGGCATGTAGTTGGGAAGATATATTTTATTTCCCGAACTTGCTGCTTGATGAAGGGTATGAATTTAGAGAGTTGCCTTGTGAGAATTTTACGTATGAATTATTAAAAGGAGATAGGCGAGTGACATTATACACCCGAGAAATTCCGAAAGGCGATATACAAGGAATGGTTCAGGCGATTGACGAAGTTAATGAATATTCCAAATGCGAAGGCCTTTATATTGTATCGGCTCTTGAAAATCAGGACTATTTGTTGAATAAACTATCTGTCTGCGGAAAAGTTCGTAAGCAAATGGATAGACTCTATAAAGTAAATTAGATAGTTCCTCAATATTTTTTTGGAGGATATATCGAATAATTCTGCGTTTGTATAAAATGTGATTATGGAAGCCATCTGTAATGCTAAATAAATTTGTTTTTGCTCTCATTTGTATTACCTTTGACGAGAGTTAAGACTTGTTGAAACTCAACAGACCTATTCTGTATTTGCCTTGTATTATATTTGTGTGAAATACGGAGTGTCTGTATAATACCGAAAAAATCGTTTATACGTAAAAAATATGAGTGTGATAATTTCTCCATCGTTGTTGTCGGCAGATTTTGGAAATCTGAACAGTGAGATAGATATGATAAATGCCAGTGCCGCCGATTGGTTGCATATCGATGTGATGGACGGTGTGTTTGTCCCGAATATTTCTTTCGGGTTTCCGGTGTTGGAATTTGTGAATCGGCGATGTGCAAAACCTCTTGATGTGCATTTGATGATCGTCGAGCCTCAAAAGTTTATACCAGAAGTCAAGCGTGTGGGCGGAGCTATCATGACGGTTCATTATGAGGCATGTACACACCTTCATCGGGTTGTTCAGCAGATACATGCAGCAGGTATGCAAGCCGGAGTTTCATTGAATCCTCATACACCGGTGTCCTTGTTGGAAGATATTATCGAAGATGTCGATTTGGTTTTGTTGATGTCGGTAAACCCCGGCTTCGGCGGGCAGAAGTTCATTCCTCGCATATTGGATAAGGTGAGGGATTTGAAAGAGATGATTGCTCGTAGAAATTCGCATGCGGTTATAGAGATAGATGGCGGGGTAAATTTGGATACCGGTCGGCAATTAGTTGAGGCAGGAGCCGATGCATTGGTTGCCGGCAGTTTTGTTTTCCACTCGGATAATCCTATCGATACGATTGCTCGATTGAAGCAGTTGTAAAAGGAAATATATGGGATAGCCCCTATCGCATATTCGTGTGCAGAGGAGGAGGGTGGAACATTTTTTATTTCGTTACAATCCGACGAGTTTTCTATACAATAATATAAAACATTCTAAATTTCTCCCCTGTGTTTTGCAACGTAAAATATAAGGGAGAGATCGAAGAAACGATAGTTTCTGAGGAGAGAGGTTAGATGTATAAAACCACAATCCCCTCTGATTTTCTACTGAGCCGTTTTTTCAGCTCCGGGAGGTTTAATCCGTTATCAGATTATTGCATATAACCTTTGACCGTCATCGGGTCGTTACCTACTAAAACTTCAACTGTTGTTTTTTCACCTCGGCTGTTCTCGTAGGTGAATGTATAAGTATTGCCTTTTTCCAATAAGAAACTCAGTGCATCGTTCATATCCTGCAAAGGACCGGCTGTGCGGCCTCCACCCACTTGTACGCCATTGCAAAATACATCGACGTTAGCTTCTACTCGATCGCCGGAATTGGAGTTATGCCGTTTATCTCGGAACATCATGAAAGTCACATTCGTATGGGTCCCTTGTTTCGTAAGGATTTGGGTCGATTCGGTGTATATATCTTGATAACGTTGCGATACATCGATACCATGAACACTGCGTGCATCTTCATTCCACGCCATTGGAAACCAGTCTCCCGTAGGTCGGAACGATACAGCATAAATTCCGTGTGTATGGTCTCCCGATACTGATTTTCCTGCATCGGCCATAAACCAAGCCTTGTCGAGTGCAGGAGGTTGATAATATTCTGTGGAGAACCACGTCCCATCTATCCAAACTTCTGTCCAACTGTGGTTACCTCGATTGTCGTGCCAAGCGGCAGTCCCTGCAAAACGAGCCGGAATACCTACGGAGCGAAATGCGTCGACCAAAAGAATGGATAACCCGGTACAGGAAGCCATGCCTTGCCTTATCGATTCAGCAGAACTTTGGTTGGTTTTTTCCCGAAGCGTGTTGTATTCCACTCCGACCACTTCGGGGATAATTCGGTTTATTGTGTCGATGGCCGCTCGTATGTCTGTGCATTTGGCTACACGAGGAGCGAAACGATTATAAAAATCTTGTCTCCACGAGTCCCGAGTTTCATCTACCACGGCATAGGGTAAAACTTCGTTGAGGAAGATAGAGTCGGGTAATGCTTTTGTCCATGAAAATTCAGACCGAACCCGACAGGCGTATGCCACGTTCTCTTTTAAAAGGTCGAGATTCATCGTGTCACGGTCTCCCTGTGACATCCAAGCTATCAGGTAGGCCATCGCCTCTTGTTCGTCGTGTGGCGTTTTGTGTAATAGTAATCTTAGGCTGTCTGCACGAGACGACTGGTTTAAAACGGTTTCGAGTTGTCGTTTATAATCGGTTGAGATACCAGAGGTACAGGCAGAGAATGAGCAAATCAACCCGGCAAGCAGTAGAAAAAATGGAGCTTCTTTTCTCATGTGAGAGTCGTTTTTAGATTAGTTGGTTCAGAATATTACGAATCATGGTTGGGTCGATTCCGATTGATGCATATTCGGGAATCCCCTGTACTCCGCCCATTGAGATCGACGGATTTTTATAGGTCATACGGCTTTCTGTTAAGTTTCGAGCACTGAAATGTATGACATCCACTCCGGTGTCGGCAAGCAGTTTGACGTTCGATGCATTCACTCCGCTTCCTGCCATTACGGCTATTCGTCCTGCGGAGGCTTTGACTAACGAATGAATGTTCTTGATTCCTTCCGGTGCTGTGTTACGTCCTCCCGAAGTGAGTACCCGACAGCAACCGACTCTCACGAGGGCTTCGAGGGCTTCGTTGGTATCGCAGGTCATGTCGAAAGCCCGGTGGAATGTAAATTCCATTTCTTTGGCTGCGGCGACCAATTCTGCTGTGCGGATTTCGTCTACTCGTCCGTCGGAAGTGAGTATTCCCGCTACCACACAATCTGCTCCGCAGTCATGGGCAAAACTAATTTCTTCGAGCATTTGGTGAAATTCTTTGTCGGAGTAGAGGAAGTCTCCGCCACGGGGACGAATCATTACACTCAGTTTCAAATGAGGAATTCGACGAGCCATGCGAATGAATGCGGCCGATGGGGTAGTGCCTCCCTCATAAGGGGATGCACACAGTTCTACACGGGTGATACCCATATCGGCGGCTATTTGGCAGGCTTCGAGGGTGAAAGTGCAAAGTTCGGTTTCTATCATGATTACCGTTTCTCTAAATTGTGTATCGAATTTTCATTTTCAAAGGATTTTACAAAGATAGTGAAAGGTGAGTGCAGAGACAAACGGAAACCTCGTTTCCGATTTGACTATGCCGAACCGCAGCCTATCTTCGTACTCACAAAGATAGTGAAAGGTGGGTGTAGAGACAAGCGGAAATATTGTATCCGATTTGGCTATGCCTAACCGAATCCTATCTTCGTAGTTGCAAAGATAGATATTTATTGATGGGATGCAAGAGGGAAAAGTGGGTCATTGGTTATGTGTAGTCATACCCTATGTATTGCATCATTCAATAACCACGAACAGCTATGCGATTATCGCATAGCTGTTCGTGGTTTTACAAGTGGAAATATGCTTATTTCGACTTTTTCACTCCTTTATAAATGAGAAATCCTACGATAAATACACAAATGGCGATGAGTATATAGAGTATTTCGTGGCTATACATCTGTACTTTCGAGATAAGTTCGTCTTCGGGGATAACGGCATGGAATCCATATCCTATGGCGGCCAATACGATATTCCAACACATGGCGCCAAGAGTAGTGAAAAGAATAAATTTGGAGAATTTCATACGTGCCAATCCTGCCGGTATGGAAATAAGTTGACGTACGGCCGGTATCAGTCTTCCGATGAGGGTGGATATACTACCATGCTTGTCGAAATAGAGTTCGGCTGTTTCGACTTTTTTCTGGTCGAGCAGACAGATGTGTCCGATGCGGCTGTTGGCGAATTTGTAAACGAGCGGACGTCCAATCCAACGGGCTAAGTAGTAATTAATGATTGCACCGAGGTCTGCTCCGAGAGTCCCGAAGATAACCACCAAATACATGTTTAATTCTCCGTAAGCGGCTTTATATGCGGCCGGTATAATGACGATTTCGGAAGGGAAAGGAATAAAGGAACTTTCTATCATCATGAGGAATGTGATAGTCCAGTAGTTTAAATTATCGAGGCACCACTGAATGAAAGATAATGATTCCATAAAAAAAAGATTATAAAATTTGCACTTTTATGGCTGCAAAGGTAATATATTCGTGTTACAAATTTGAATTTTTGTGAAAATGTAATCGTATTTTAATATGGCTATTGCTCGAAATTTTGGAAAATGGTACGGTATATTTCCGCCTTATCGGTTAGAGGCTTGGGATAAGCGCGGGAAGTGGAGGGCATACGGTAGAGCCGGAGGAGGCGATTATGGTAAAGAAAATCGACGAACCCTCCGATCGCAGGAGCTGGTGAACCTGTGATAGAAAGTAATGTGTCGGTTGCCTTTTGTCCTGTGGTCACCAGAGTATGACAGCGAGGAATTTGATCGAGTATTCCGGCCAGATTTAATGGCTCGACGACTTCGAGGGTTAAGTCCGAGGCATTTCCGTTTAGGCGATTGGCAACGGCTACTGTATCGCTTACAGCAATGGCTTTTTCCCGTAGAAATTGTTCGATGTTGTCTTTACGGAATTTTTTCTTTTCTATATCTACAAAATGATCTTTGTCGTCGAAGAAGATAAGCCCAAAAATTCTCCACATATCGTTGGTGTAATTGGGATAGAAAAAATCCATCGACCAGCGCTTGCGGGGAGGCGGAAAACTTCCTAGCAATAGGAGCCGGGCATTGGGTGGAAGAAATGGGGCGAGAGGGTGTATCTCCGGTTGAAGTGGATTCATCTTTTTATCGTAAATAGTTAAAAGGAGAGGTCGCTTGGTTCGTCGTTGATTTTCCAGAAAATGTTCTCGGCGGCATCATATCGATATTGTCCTTCTCGTAATGTTTCTGTTTGGAAATCTTCTTTCTCGAAAACGTCTTCTCCCTCGTCGAGTATATAAAATTCATCGTTCGTATCAGTTGCTTGTATAGTCGCTATGTACCCCTCTGGGATTTCGAAGATTTCATTTTCTTCTACTTCTATCATTTCTCCGTCATAACCTTGTTGGAATAGAATGTCGTAGGCGTCGAAATCGTCGTTCTCATCGTAGCCCATTTCGTCCCTGATCGTATCGAATTCGGGGGTTAAGAATAAAGTAATTGTTTCCATAATTATGGGGATTTATTCAAGGTACAAAGGTACTTATTTTTACGATTGTTTCAACAATTCATGTACCTCGTTGTTTTAATTATCGATGAAACGTTTAAATCCCAAGAAAGTATGAAAAAATTATTTGTTTCTTGTTCCTGTTTTTTGGTGACGGCATTATTATCGGTACAGGCTGATAATAAAATGGATAAACAGACCGATGTCGTTGTAGAAGAGTGTGTTTGTCAAGGCCCTTCACAGTCGCCGGCTCGAGTAATTCTTTTGTGGGGGGGAACCCCACCGAATGACGAATTGATGGCGATGTTTTACGACACTCGGTTATTGCATTTCCAAGACCCGCGAGCCCCTCGTTTTTTGCTGATAGATCGTAAAGGGCGTGCGGCATTGGGCATAGGTGGTTATGTAAAGGCTACTGCTTCCTATGATTTTGACGGGGCTCTGCCTAACCGGGATTTTGTGACATACGATATCCCTGTTCCCCGTAATCCGGCGGAACGTAATCAGTATCAAATGGATGCTTCCACCACACGTCTGTTTTTGAAATTAGTCGGGGCCAATTCTGTATTAGGAAAATATACCGTTTATGTAGAAAGTGATTTTCGGGGAGGACAGGATTACGGTTTTCGTCTCAGACAGGCTTATGTGAATGCCCGCGGCTTTTTAGTCGGACAGACTTGGAGTACCTTTGTGGATCCCGCAGCAGCTCCTCCTACAATCGATTATGAAGGTCCAAATGGTATGACTAGTGTGCGTAATGTTATGTTGCGTTATACTCTTGATTTAAGTAAACATTGGCAGGTGGCATTGGCGGCCGAAGCACCTTCGGTGACTTATACGCTAAGTGATGGTAACAATATGGCTATTCGTCAGCGTATGCCCGATATTCCGTTTTATGTCCAGTATGGTTGGAACGAAGGGAACAATCATATACGAGTTTCTGGTCTTATACGAGGTTTGTCCTATCGGGATTTGATGGCCTCTCGAAATAAATCTGTTTTGGGTTGGGCCGTGCAACTTTCGGGATTAGCTAATATTACACCGAAGGTAATGCTATATTATCAAGGGGTTTATGGACGAGGATACGATAGATACTTGAACGGTTTGAACGGGAAGGGTTTCGATTTGATTCCAGACCCCGATAATCAAGGGAAACTTTATGCACCAGAAACATTAGGCTATGTGGCTGGCATACGGTATTCATTCTCTCAAAAATTCTTTATTTCGGCATCTTATAGTCAAAGTAGATTATACAGCAAAACCGGGTCGCTCTCGGAAAATTCCTATCGATATGCTCAATATATTGTCGGGAACGCTTTTTATAATTTAACTCCCGATTGTAGTATTGGGCTTGAATATCTTTATGGTCGTCGTTCCAATATGAATAGGGAAGATGGTCAGGCCAATCGAATCAATGCAATGATTCAATATAATTTCTGAAAAAGGGGAATTATTGTTGAGCCCGTTCTCTTTGTTTGGCGATAGTGAAGAGGGAACGGGCTTTGTTGTGTAATGTCATGAATCGATACTGCTTTGGAGGATAACTTCTTGATTCTCTTCGTGAAAATCCCTTTTTGTGATTGGTGTTGAAGAAATATCGGCTGATGTGTTTTTGGGGTTGGGTATATTAAATATACTTGTATTTAATTTTTTTGAATGCGGGTGTTAGGTTTTGTTTCCAATATAGCGGCGGAAAATATGGTTATGGATATGCTTCTTCGCGGTCGGAACATGTTATTCCGTGGTATAAACGTTTGTTCAGAAAAAGTGATAGTTGATAGAAATGATTTTGAGTATAAAAGAACGGGAAAGAATAAAATTCTTTCCCGTTCTTTTATTGGATTTGTTGAATCATCGAGTTAACCGAGCTGCCATTTCTTGTGCAAGGTTTCTACATTGCTCCTTTATAGCCGGAGTAATGCTTTGTTTCATTTCTATACAGCAGGGGATAGTTTCCCATTTCATGGATTCGGCGAATGCGGCGAGGTGTTTTACTGCCGCACCGGCCCAAGTGAAAGAACCGAAATAGGCAAACGTGCGATTCTTGATATCCCGTGTAGCAATCATTTCGGTGAGGGTTTCGACTGCCGGAAATAATCTGTTAGAATAAGTAGGGCTGCCTATAATGAGCCCCCGGTAGCGGAATATGTTTTGGAGGATATACGATGGGTCTTCGTGGGAAACATTGTGGAGTACAATCTCTTTGATTCCGTTGGCTGCTAGTTCACGAGCTATTTCTTCGGCCATCTGTTCGGTATGCCCGTACATACTGCCATAAGCGATAACAACACCCGGTTCACCTTCATATCGACTGAGGCGATCATAAATGCCAATGACTCTGGTTATTTCTTTTTCCCATATGGGTCCGTGTGTGGAACAAATCGTTTTGATTTCTATGTCGGATAGTTTTTTCAGTGCCGTTTGTACGGCTGACCCGTATTTCCCCACGATATTGGAGTAGTAACGCACCATTTCGCTCCAATACTTATCCGTGTTTAATTGACTGTCTGTAATGCCTCCGTCCAAAGTACCGAAGCAGCCGAAGGCATCCCCTGAAAAAATCAATTTGTCTTCGTTAACGTAGGTCATCATTGTCTCGGGCCAATGAACCATCGGCGTAAGATGGAATGTGAGAGTCTTTTTCCCGATAGACAAGGATTCTCCGTTTTTAATACAAAGAGTATTTTCGTCTATTCCATAATATCCTTTAACCATTTCGAGGGTTTTGACATTGCCTACAATTGTCATTTGAGGATATTTTTGACGAATAAATTGTATCGAGGCAGAATGATCCGGCTCCATGTGGTTGATTATGAGATAATCTATTTTCCCGTCTCCGATAATCTCGGCTATGTTGTCGAGTAGCCTATCGGTATAAGCGGCATCCACGGTATCTATTAATACATTTTTTTTATCGGTTATCAAGTAAGCATTATAGGATACTCCGTATGGAAGCGGCCAAAGATTTTCGAATTTATATTTACACCGGTCATTTACTCCTACATAATGTATACCATTTGTAATTTCTGTTATCTTCATAATCGTATAATTAATTTGATATTTGATGATAGTCCTCTTGTTTGTAGATTATCGCTTATTTGAAAATGATTCCAAAAATACGAAAAAATAGAAATCTTTGGGAAGTTCAAAATTTATTTTTTCCTTTGTAATAGAAAACCTTAAATGGTTATATAGTTTATTAACAAATTTGCTAATAGGTGCATATTATACCAGAAAAACATTAAAATCATGAAAAAGTATTTGGCAGAGATGGTGGGTACTATGGTACTCGTGTTGATGGGTTGTGGAAGTGCTGTATTTGCGGGCAATATAGCAGCTGCTTGCGGTGCGGGAGTAGGAACGTTGGGCGTTGCTATGGCATTCGGCCTTTCTGTGATTGCTATGGCTTATACGATTGGCGGTATATCGGGTTGCCACATCAATCCGGCTATTACGTTGGGTGTATGGTTGTCTAAACGAATGAACGGGAAGGATGCCGCCATGTATATAGTCTTTCAGATAATCGGAGCGATTATTGGATCGTCTATTATTTATGCTTTGGTTTCTACGGGCGGTTCATCGGGAGTGACTACGACGGGAGCCAATAGTTTCGGAGACGGAGAAATGTTACAGGCATTCATCGCCGAGACTGTCTTTGCGTTTATTTTTGTATTGGTGGTATTGGGTGCGACCGATGAGAAAAAAGGAGCGGGCAATTTCGCAGGATTGGCTATCGGTCTTACTTTGGTGTTGGTTCATATTGTTTGTATCCCTATTACGGGAACATCGGTAAATCCCGCTCGTAGTATTGCTCCGGCTCTGTTTGCAGGAGGAGAAGCTCTTTCACAGTTGTGGTTGTTCATTGTAGCGCCGTTTTTCGGAGCTGCGCTGTCTGCAATGGTTTGGAAAGGACTGATGGGTGACAATAAGGAATAATATAGCTTTTCTACGATAAAATAAAGGGGCTGCCCGAAAGAGGCACACCCTTTTTTCGGACACAACTTTTGTGATTAGGAAAAATAGTTGATTGATAACGAGTTAGTAAATGACACAA
>ENA-USYP01001016-USYP01001016.1-human-gut-metagenome-genome-assembly--contig:-NODE-1016-length-23827-cov-16.763326_pt1 | contig 23827 bp, 22 predicted proteins | sample MGYA00250065_ERZ773512 | MGnify/ENA primary metagenome ERZ773512 (study PRJEB29103, sample SAMN06112003) | human gut metagenome | biome: human gut; feature: ankylosing spondylitis patient; material... | reverse complement strand
CGTCATCATTAGTATCGACCATTGTTTCTAAAACAGTATTGACGTAATCATTAAAGCCTTTATGTACCATTGGTACAGTTTTATCCTTTTCAGAATGTCCTGCATATTCAATAAATTCCTCAAGGCTGCGGCCGCCGTACGGCACCTTATCTGTGTTCAGGTTGACAGTCCAGTCACTCTTGCTGGCACTGCCGCGAAAAGCAACTATATAAACATCCCTGCCACGTCGGGTTTTATTTTTTGCCACAATAAAATTGGCTTCCAATTTTCCTTTTTTTACTTTATGCGGTACTATCTTCCAGCCATAATCGCGCAAATAACCAAATTCTGGAGCATTTTCCGGGGAATATGCTCCTATACAGGCTGCTGCTGCAACTGTAGTCCAATGTGCATCACGATACGCCGCATCAATCATTTTCTTTTCCGCAGGCGTATACTCATGCGCCCAGCTTGTTCTAACCGGCACAAACACAACCAGCGCCAGCAGAACGCAAGTTAAAACCTTTATTATTGAGCGCATACTGCACCTCCGCTCCTAAAATTAATTAACATCATTTACAATAATTATAAATGAATGCTGCGAAAAACACAAAAAGAAAAACGCATTTCTCAATTGAAATGCGTTTAATACAACTTCTTTTGATTATCTTACCTAAACCTTTTCTAATTTCGCCCTGAAAGAAATACTGCGCGGCGTATCAATATTGTCAAATTTCACAAGATGCGCGGCCTTAATCAAATCTACATCAACAACAGTACCATAACCGAAAATACTATGCTTTACACGCTGCCCGACAGCCAGTGACGACTGATTTTCTTCATCAGCAAGATAACGCTCGTTGATAACAAGATAATCTTTTGTTTCTCTTATCAAACCTTCCTGCGGCTTTTGTGTATAATCAAGCAATGCCGGCTCTATATCCAGCAGAAAACGCGACGGATAGCGCGGAGAGCCATCAAAATTTCTACCTTCAGCTTCAGAAAGATACAGCCCTTTCTGTGCACGGGTCATTGCAACAAAAGCGAGTCTGCGCTCTTCCTCCATCTTTTGTATAGTATCTGTTTTCTTAGACGGGAAAACACCCTCATTCATCGCACATAAAAATACATAGGGAAATTCCAGACCTTTGGCCGAATGTACCGTCATTAATTTTACTTTATCACTATTATCAGCCGCATCGCTGTTAGTAAACAAAGCAACATGTGACAAGTAATGTTCTAAAGTACTTTCTTCCCCGCAGGAAGTTTCATATTCATAAACCGACTGTTTAAGTTCCGCCAGATTATCCAGACGTTCCTGGCTTCCTTCTGTCCGCAGCATTTTTTCATAACCACTCTCATTTAAAATTGCAGCCAGCAATTCCGAAATTTGTCTTTCTGCATAATTAGCGGCAAAATTTTCGATCAATGCTACAAACTGTGCGGCTTTTGTCCCTTTAAAAATTTCATTATCCAAATTTGTCTCTAAAGAAATATACAGCGAGCATTGGTGCTTGACTGCATATTCCTGCAAAAATTTTATGCGCCGCTCCCCAAGATTTCTTTTAGGAACATTAACTACTCTTAAAAACGCCAGATCATCTTTATATGCAATCAACCGTAAATATGCCAAAGCGTCCTTTATTTCCATTCTGTTGAAAAACTGCACCCCGCTGTAAATAGCGTAAGGTATTTTTTCACGTAAAAAAACTTCCTCTACGATTCTGGTAATATAATGCGCACGATATAAAACAGTGATTTCCCTGTAAGAAGTCCCCTCGCCATGCAATGCCTGGATCTGCTCTGCTATCCACATCGCTTCACGCTCAGAAGTATCTGCATGATGGCATATAACCTTCCTTCCGTCTGCAATAGTTGGCATAAGATTTTTCTTGATCCTAAACTTATTTTTATCAATCAAATCATTAACGACCGAAACTATCTGCGGTGTAGAGCGATAATTCTGCATCATCATTATAGTTTTTACACTTGGAAAAATCTTATCAAAATCCAGTAAATAGCGCACATTAGCACCGCGCCAGGTATAAATCGTCTGGTCTGGATCCCCGACGATAAACAGATTTTTATGGTAACCACACAATACTGACATCAATTTGTACTGCAGTTCATCAATATCCTGAAATTCATCAATCATGATATATTCCAAACGTTGCTGCCATTTTATTTTAACAGCTTCATTTTGTTCGAAAATATATAAGGTAAATTTAATTAAATCATTATAATCTAGTCCGAAGCATTTTTTCTCCTGATATAAATAACCATAAAAAATTATATCAGACGGCTCTGTTGCAGTAAGATATTTCTGTCTCAATGTATCTAATGACATATTGAGCATATCCAGATAATATTCCGGTTCTTTAATTAGTTTTCTGATTTCAATCATATCCCGTGCTTTACTGAAAGTCATATTTCTAAGCGTCAATCCACGTTCCTCGTAAATAATTTTCAGCATAGAATCGATATCAGAATTGTCTAAAACAAGAAAGCTTTTTGGATATTGCAGAGCATGGCTGTCCTCCTGTAAAACAGCTACGCAGAAACTATGGAAAGTACTGATATAACCAGTATCATTATCACCAGTCAGGTTATGGATTCGCTGACGCATTTCATTCGCCGATTTATTAGTAAAAGTTACACATAGAATATTCCCCGGCAAAATTCCGATTTCATTGACCAGATAGGCAAAACGCCGAGCCAGAGCCCTTGTTTTACCTGACCCTGCTCCGGCTATAACACGTATAAATCCTTCCGTAGAAGTAACAGCTTCAAGCTGAGACGCATTAAGTCCCTGCAGTATATTTTCCAATGCTTTACACTTCCTTTCCTGAATATAATTTCACGTTTCTTGTTAGCTCTCATTATAGCAATAAAGTTCATAACACTACAACACAACTGCTGCGTAATTAAAATTTTACGCCTGTCATTTAACTCAAAATTTTATAAAAAGGAAAAAAGGCGCTACCTTAAAGGTAGCGCCTTACTTTTCTGTTCATATGCTGCTATATATTAAAAAAAATTTTAATCTATATCAATTACAGACGAACAACTTCAATGATTGCATTTCTTCCATTATTACTAAGTGTTTTTTTATACCATTCAGTCCATATTTTATTATTTATTTTATACATTTTTCATATTTCCGAAAAATATGAAACTCATTTTAAACTCATTCTAAATTATGATAGAATATATACGCAAACTCCTCCATGCCACTGCCAGGCATTGTTTGCAAACGTCGTAGATACCTCGACGAAAAAAGAGCAATCTGAAAAGATTGCTCTTTTTGTTTTCTTAAATTTCTCTAAATGGACTATCTTTACTTTGCATTTCTATCGGAAACAGTTCGGGATCAGACTTTACTACAGACAAAAAAGCCTCTCCGTCACTACCACACTCCGCTGATTTTTGCTTAATTTGTTTCTGTAATTCGGTAAACCAAGGAACCAACGGCGGCATCCACCTAAACAAACAAGCTGCCATTTCTTCTAAATTCTCTCCTTCAATACAGTGCCCTCTAATTATTACATACATATACAACAACCTCCTTAACACACAAGCTTTATTATAGGCAAAATAGCAAAAAAAATAAAGCCTGACTACTACATTAAGTAATAGTCAGGCTTTTTTTAGTACGCATATGTTACCCACACGCCAGTTTTTTTATCTTGCCAATCATACTCGCCTCGAAATCCTATATATTTGCCACCTATCCGGCGGCTCACTCCATAGCTGATACCTGTAACATAGTGATCAACATTAATCTTGGCTCCGATCTCCCGCAGGACCCCTGGCGCGGATGGTGGCAAGGATTTCAAGATTTCTTTCTGTAAGTTTTCTTGTTTCTTCGACGAGTTCAGTACATCTGTCAACTGCTTCTGCAGCTGATCTATTTGCAGTTTGGCTTCGCTCGATGCTTGATCCGATAGCGTCTGCTGTTCCCTTGCTATCTGTAATTCCAGCGCTAATTTCCTGCTGATTTCTAATTGCCTGGTTGAGTTTTGTTCCAACGTCACCAGCTCGCTTTCCGTTATCAGATAAACTGGTTCTGTAGCTGAACAGGCAGGCAAGAAAAAGAACTGCGCCAACGCCCATACCAACAAGAAAGCGATTATTAGATATCCAACTTTTGATTTTTTCATACACATTCGTCACCACCTGCTACTGTAGCCCCTGGTATCTACATGAATCCAATCGCCATAATAACCAATCCCAAGCTGATCTTCAATGCCCCAGGCTTTAGCTGCAACAATGACCGTATCTGCCAATGCGGTATCAGTATCGTCCTGTCCCGAAATATGGATGTCGGCTGCACAGCCACGAGTATGATAGCTGTTAGGTTCTCCACCAACAGCTAAGTTCACTTCTATAGTTCGAAAGCCACTTTTATAACCAGCATTAGTGGTATTAATAACCCAATTAGAATTCCAATCCCGCAGCATATCAAGTAACCGAAATAAGTTAGCAGTCTTTTCATCATTTGTACATAGTCGACCATTTTCGTCCCATGCATACTCATTCCTGCTACGTTGCAGACAATCCCACTCCGTTACGCTCCAATGTTTACTTACATACAAAGCCATATTAATCACACTCCATAAAAAATTTAGAAATCATAGTTTCTTTTTAACAAAAACAATCAATCCACTCATAGCTTCTACGCCAGCATCATTTAAGTTTTCAATAATACTAAGCAGCTCAGTTACAACAAGATATCCAATAACCGTCATAACTGCCCAAGTAGGTTTATCTAAAACTCTCATAACTACATCAACGACAGCTGCAGACAACGCACAAATTAAATAAACACCGATTTTCCCAAGAAAACGGTGTTTCATAACTTCACTTTTTATCTTTTTGGCAGCTCTGGCCTTTTTTATTCCTTTAATAGATTCTAGAATAGTCGGATTTTCAATACCACTATCTTTTAGATGCAGATAGGATATCGATACCCATTTGGTAAAACAATCTATAAATACTAAAAAAGCAAAACTGTAAAACAATACAGCATGTTTATGAAATATCATGGCCAACATTGCAGCCATTAATGTTTTGTAAGACCAACCTTGTGCTAAAGTTTGAGCAGCTCCAATAGCCGCAAATTTAAAAGATTCCCAGTTCATTTTTGCCTCCTGTATAATGCTCCTTAAAGGAGAGTGATATTTTGAATACTAAAAAAAGAAAACGTATGAAGCTACCAAACGGCTTTGGTAGTGTTGTGCTACGAACTGACGGTAACCGCCGCCGCCCATGGTCTGTAAAAGTCACAATCAACGGCCGTCAAAAATCAATCGGTGACACTGCTACCGAGATTGAAGGACTTGCTTTACTCGCAGAGTATCATAAAAATCCGTCCCTTTTTGCACCAACGCTAATCACCTTTTCCGAAGTCTTTGAGCTTATGAGGGCCGAGCGATTTCCTAAACTAGCAAAAACTACGCAAGTCAATTACCTTTCGGCCTACAAACACTGCCATAGATTATACGGCAAGAAGTTCGCCGAACTAAAAATCGGTGACCTGCAGGCTGTTATTCGCGACACAAGAGAATCAGGAGCATTGTACGCTATGCAAAAGAAAGTCCGGCAAATACTGCACCATTGCTATACCTACGCAGTTAAATATGAGATCATCTCACCTACCGCAGACATCAGTCAATACATCGATATCGATCAGCATAAAGTGAAATACCCTAAAACGCCTTTTAACACTCGACAGATAAACAGAGTAAAAAAACTCGGTGATAAATGGGCTATGACGGTGCTCATGATGATATACGCTGGTGTTCGTACGTCCGAAATGCTATCTGTCGTCAAAACAGACGTCAAGCTGCGACAGCGATATTTTATCGTTCGAGAGTCAAAAACTGCTGCCGGTCGCAACCGTGCTGTGCCTATATCAAAAAAAACATTGTCGTTTTTTGAATTTTGGCTATCTCAACCAGGTAAATATCTCATTACAGACGATTACGGCAATCAGCTTACATATCATCAATACCGAACACGCTTTGATGCTGTAATGACAGCCAGCCGCTGCAAGCATACGCCACACGAATGCCGCCACACCTGCGCTACCATGTTAGACAATGCCGGTGCCAACGATACGGCGATCAAACGTATACTCGGACATGCCAGTCAAGGAGTTACTAAGAGAGTTTATACCCATAAATCCCTCCATGAGCTAAAAAAGGCTATAGACCTTATTTGACGACCTTTTATGGTATTAACCCGGCACGAATTTACGCAACAAAAAAGCCTGTATCCCTTGGTTTCTCAGGATCGCAGGCGGTTTGAATTCGGTATGATATTTTTTCATTTTATTATTACCTCATAAAGCTAGTATCCATGCGCTTTCAACCACTTTACCAAGATATTTTGGCAAGATCTTCTTCTGTTTTTGCATTTTCCACACGGTCCTCCAACTCATACAATTTTGCATAGACACTTTCTTGATATATACCAGCTTCAGATAATGCAGCTTCAAACATTTCCTGGTTATGTACTGTAAACACTTTTTCGCTAAGATCATCTTTATTCACATAGACATTATAACGAGTAGTGCCTGTAATTTTAGCTCTGTTATATGATGCCATGAAGTCTACCTGGCTATCTTTATCTGTATCATACCCATAAACCTTACCATCAGTCTGTTCCACCCATACAGGTAAATATAAGTCTTTAATATAGCCAAGTTTTATTTCGTGTAGTTTCTGTTCCTTCAATTCTTCTAATGATGGTACATAAACATATTCTTTTGGCTCTCCAGCATTATTATCCCATCGATATTCTTTGCCGTCCGAAGCATTACCAGACATTTTTAGATATTGGTCATAATTGACTTCAGTAAATCCTTCTACTGAAGGCTCAAATATTTCATCTGTATAACCTACAACTTTTTCTACTTGTTTATACTGTCCTGTAGGTATTTTTGTTTCAGGCACACTTACGGCTTCCGCATTATCATTCACATCTCCATGAGCAGGAATAGTTAAAAAGATTTCTTCCCCCTGCTCATACTCAATTATGGGTTTTTTAGGTGTGATTTTAAGATTATGATCTTCTATCAGGGTATCAATTCTATTCCCTGCTTCGTCAAATTTCAAAAAAATTCTACAGTCTGCTATATTAGCCGGCATTTTTATTACTTCCTTTCAATTCAATTTTTATTTTGGTTAAACAGTGGGGAATGACGGTAAAACAGGCTACTACTTTTACCTATCCAATAGCGTTCTCTTCAAACAATGTACTAGCTTTTAAACAAGCAAAATCAAACAGCAATGGTAATAATTATCTAATGCGAGAAGCTGGGATCGGTATTCCCAATAATATTTCGGTATCATTACCTGGAACATCTCCAGCTTTGAGTTTTTACGTTTTTGTAATTGGTTGGTAAACAGTGGGGAATAAATACTGGCGGGGCAGTGCGAACTTCTACATTACCAATACCATTTACAAACGTGTTCCTTGCAGTTGCATCTACTTCTAGCGAATGGTGCTGCCCTGGATGTTCTGCAACGAATACTACTGTTACAACTCGTGCATATCAGTCAAATAGACCTGATGTAGCCCAGCCTAATGATGTTAACTGGATTATAATTGGGTGCTAGCCACAGTGGGGAATAGTTTATGCTGAACAAGGGTATATTATTGTTACATTGCCTTTAGCATATAGCTCAAATAAATATGTTGTCATAGGCCAAGATCTCGACTACACAAGTAATGATACCGACGGTTACGGTGAAAACGTAGGCGTAACTCAGGTTACAACAACTTCGATACGTGTTTCGATTACGAGAGGTCGTTATCTGTCCTATTGCACAATAGGGTTTTAAGACACAGTGGGGAACGTGTGGAAGCGGAATAAACAATTTACCGCTAAGATTTAACGAAAAAATATTTATTTGTGTAGTTACTGATATAACTTCTTCTACTACCAGCTCTGACGGTTACTTCTCGTTTAATAATGATAAATCTACGATCAACAGTATTTTCATTACATCGTCAGGAGCTTATGGCGGCAACTATATTGTTGCTGGTGTATAAACAGTGGGGAAATGGTTCGTCATCTTCATTCAGCAAAAAAGATTATGCTACGCCTAAAGATATTGGTACAGTAACCATATCTACGCCAATTTCAATGTCAACCTTATATCAGGGCTTTATATGTGCTTCCTCAACAAGTGGCCCGAGCTTATTTGTTGGTTTTGTTACAGCGTATTCAGGTAACTCACTAACTGTTAGATTGATAACTAGCCTTGATTCAGGAAGTGGCGGCTCACTAGTCCCTAATTACATTCTTTTAGGCCATTGAACAGTGGGGAACGAATCGTACAAATGGTATTTATTCGTTTCCAATACCATTTACAGAGGCACTTTGTTGTTTTGGTGGTGGCGAGGCTGGTAGTGGATATTACGATAATGCAAGTGCCTATAGCAACACGCAGGTTCGTGTTTATTCCGATGGATCTTCAAGATTTGTCAGTTGGATTGCTATAGGTGCCTAATAAACAGTGGAGAAATAACCCTGGTTTATGGGCAATACCATTCACAGAATTTGTTGCTGGCGGAATTACCATGACACGCACAGGCTCGCAATCATCGGGAACTTGGTATGGTGATTCCGGAACAATTTCACTAACTGGTTATACAGCTTCATGCGCAACAAATGAAAGTTGGGTATCAAATATTAGCGGATCTGCAATAGCAGTAGGCCTTTAAACAGTGGGGAAAATATACCAATTCTGGTAATGATCGTGTTATAACGTATCCTATTGCGTTCAGTGAGTTATATTATGCGAATGTAATTTCACCAGATAACTGTGAAACTTTCGTCTATGGCATAAGCAGTACTAATATTAATTACAGACTTTGTAATGGGTATAATGATGATAGCTGGAACGGAACGCAGACGTCAAGGTTGTTCGCTGTAGGACGGTAAACAGTGGGGATATTGTTCATCACGTACAGCAACATTTCCAATTCCGTTTCCAACTGCGGCACTATTCATTGTTGCCGTACCAAAAACTACAAGCACGTCAGCTACGGCAACTGGGGCAGAATATTTAGGCACTACCAGTGTTAATTTATACCTTCACGGAACTTCTGGCTGGTATTTCGTTGGCGGCCATTGAACAGTGGGGATATTATGTTGAGTCACAAAATCCAACAGATTATCGTTACTGGTCAATTCCTTTTACATCCCATTATATAACGATGGCAACCAAGACATATTATGAACCTAAAGAGGAAGCAGTACCTTGGTTAGTTGGAATAGATATGCAAAAATTCATTTGCGGATATGGAGCAAACTTTATAGGGAGCAGTTATGTTTCATGTGTTGGCATAGGCTGTTAGCCACAGTGGGGATTTACTAACAATACAGGTAGACCATATATAACTTTTCCCTTCAAATTTTCAAATGTATTTACAGCAATTTCTTGTATTTGCCACAATGGAAGTCCGAGTGAAGCAAATACAGTTTATAATGTTTCTATATCAGGTATGAATATTGGAGCATCTGGTGGCGGCAGTGGAAAATACTGGTGTGCTTTTGGCGTAGCATAGCAACAGTGGGGATATTCAACTGTCGGCTCAGGCGCTTGGGCTTTAAAATTCAATGGTGTTTATACGGCAGTAGTTGTTGGCGCCCCTGGCTTTCCGGCAAGAGAGTTTTGTGGTTTTACTTTCGATTACACCCTTACTGGATGGAGTTTTACGGCTGGATATAATAGCCCCGTTTCATACATCAGGCCCACCACTACTGCAATTTCACTTGGCTATTGAAACAGTGGGGAACGTGTGGAAGCGGAATAAACAATTTACCGCTAAGATTTAACGAAAAAATATTTATTTGTGTAGTTACTGATATAACTTCTTCTACTACCAGCTCTGACGGTTACTTCTCGTTTAATAATGATAAATCTACGATCAACAGTATTTTCATTACATCGTCAGGAGCTTATGGCGGCAACTATATTGTTGCTGGTGTATAAACAGTGGGGAAATGGTTCGTCATCTTCATTCAGCAAAAAAGATTATGCTACGCCTAAAGATATTGGTACAGTAACCATATCTACGCCAATTTCAATGTCAACCTTATATCAGGGCTTTATATGTGCTTCCTCAACAAGTGGCCCGAGCTTATTTGTTGGTTTTGTTACAGCGTATTCAGGTAACTCACTAACTGTTAGATTGATAACTAGCCTTGATTCAGGAAGTGGCGGCTCACTAGTCCCTAATTACATTCTTTTAGGCCATTGAACAGTGGGGAACGAATCGTACAAATGGTATTTATTCGTTTCCAATACCATTTACAGAGGCACTTTGTTGTTTTGGTGGTGGCGAGGCTGGTAGTGGATATTACGATAATGCAAGTGCCTATAGCAACACGCAGGTTCGTGTTTATTCCGATGGATCTTCAAGATTTGTCAGTTGGATTGCTATAGGTGCCTAATAAACAGTGGAGAAATAACCCTGGTTTATGGGCAATACCATTCACAGAATTTGTTGCTGGCGGAATTACCATGACACGCACAGGCTCGCAATCATCGGGAACTTGGTATGGTGATTCCGGAACAATTTCACTAACTGGTTATACAGCTTCATGCGCAACAAATGAAAGTTGGGTATCAAATATTAGCGGATCTGCAATAGCAGTAGGCCTTTAAACAGTGGGGATATTCAAATTCAACAGGAGTTACTTTCCCTATCGCTTTTAGAGAGTGTTATGCCGTTGTAAGTAATGCTCACAGCAATACCACTGGAAATACCGATCATTATCATCTCTTAAGTTGGACATCAACAGGAGCCGCTTTTGGTTATTGGAACATGAGTTTCTACGGTACACTTTATATCGCCCTTGGGGTCGAGTAAAACAGTGGGGATATGGTAATTCTGAATCAACACAAACATTTCCAATTAAATTTACTAACTCTGTAATTGGTATTTACGGAAGTAAGAGGGCTATAAATTACGAATATACTTTTGCAGCAACGAGTATTACAAATACAAATTTTTTCATGTCTACACGTAACTCAGAGGGTAACAGTAGGGTTATAGCTTGTAACTGGCTGGCTATCGGCCAATAGCAAACCAAATGAAACTACCAAACCATGGATTACCGCCATAATTTTGTTTGTATACGTTGAATTTGGTGGTTGTCCAGTTACGTGGCTGTACTTCTGAATCGTAGTTTGTTGGTTTGTTGGTATCGGTGTTTCTTAGTCCGCAAAATAGGGCAAAACAAGCAGAATTAAAATTCACAGGAAATGCGTACCAACCGCTTTCTCCCTCGCTTCCGTCGTTGCCAGCGCTATTAATTCCCCACTGTAGAATTAACCCACAGCCGAATTTTACATAACCATTTTGATTTAGCGAATATGCTACTATGCCGCCTAAACCGCTAATAGCTTGCCACGTCAAATCGCCACGCAAAAACGTACCATTACTGCCGCCGCTCGGTACGTGAATACCATGATCTAATGGTGCAGCGTCAGTAATACCATAACCAGCCAAGGTAGTCGGATTACTGCCAACAGTAACGTGCCCCTGTGCATTTACAGTAACGCTTTTATATGTTCCAGCAGTTATCCCGCTATCAGGATGTATATACTGAGTTACCTGCTTCCACGTACCGTCAGCACAAAGATATTTATTCGCACTACCATCACGCTTAGGTACTAAACCATCTGCAGTTGTCGATACGATCGCATATGTAGTATCTTTGGCATTAAGAGTAACAGCACCAGTAGCAGTGTCAATGCTTAGAGTAACATTGTTCCCCTCAATCAGCTCAATCGCATCTTGTAAAATCATTGCATTATAAATTTTTCCGTTTACTTGGATTTTGCCAAATGCGTTTTTATTAACCTGAGCCCCAACCTCGATACCATTTAATTTTTTTAACATTTCAGGTGTCATCACACCCTTAACAAGTTCAGTTACAACTCTAAAATCCTGTTCATTCATATCAGACGAAAGCGAATCGACCCAACTTTTTACCCTGACATCATTTGATATTAAAACAGAAAAAATGTAGTTCAAGATTTTAAAATAAACCGGATCCTTCTGTATAAATTGCGGCAGTTCGTCAAAAAAGTCATTACTTTTATCCAAAAAAGCATCCGGACGTTTATATCCTGCAATCTCTTTAGGGAACAAATTATCTCTTTCTTTTGCAAGTTCTTCAACATTCATACCTTATTCCCCCTTAAAATTCCACTGACCAATTAGAAATAAATCCGCTTTCGTCGTCAACACCTTTTGGTGTTAAAAGTCGCATCTTGGCTGCCGTATTTTCGTTTTCATCAATCAGAGCAATTTCATTGATTATTGCAGTAACATCACCGGCCAGTATTTCAGCAGTAAATTGTACTGTAGTATCAACAGGATAAGTTACTGCTGTTATAGCTTTCGTCAAAACAACATTATTCAACGGACCATTATCACTAGGCGGAGCTGGATTTCCTTGTTCGTCAACCTCTCCACCTGTTCCAAACGCCATTTTTACAATTTTGGGAATTGTCCCCGTTGTACCAATAGCCTGAGCAAATAACGCTCTGTAATCAGCCGTAGTTTTTTTATTTGACGCCAGGAACGAACTGTTATCCATTGCCAAAACATCGATATCTTCACCATTCACATTTAAAGTATGTCTAACATTTACATCACTCATAATCTTTCAAAACTCCCTTCTACAATTTGATTATTTTTTGTAATCACACAAGTACATAGATGCTCATAACAACCTCTAAATTCATAGCTTCCACCGCAATCATGCGTACCATCAAAACAAAACGACCCATCAAAAGTATTCTTTGTTATCACCGTCCCATTTTGCATAGTAGACATTTCTGTATTATTAGCCATTCCATGAGCGGCAATGTGCTTATAAGACGAATTAATTTGATTTTTGATAGTAGCTTTGTGGCAATAAAAAAACGCCTGTAACGGCGTTATTTTGATTTTAGAAGCATATTTATTTTTTATATTCACGTGACCGTAACTTGAAATTGATTGTTCAACCTTAAATTTATGAGCTTGGCGTTCCTTGTAATTTTCATCTGGATAGATCCCGTCAAACCTGATAGTACCGTCAAAACAAAATTCTCCGTCCCAATATGTTGATCTTGATATTCCCTGATTCCAAAATCGATGTCTGGCATTAATATATCCAATAGAAGAATTTTTATGTTTTATCTTCACTGGCATATTTGCATTAAAAATCCAGGCCAATCTTAGCAGCTCTGCATGAAACGGTTTAACTTTGTCCAAGTACTGGCGTATAATGCTGCCAGCTTCAGTAAGACTACCAAATTCAATATTTCCAGTATCATCATCATTTGCTGATAATATTACGTCAAAATAATGTGTTTTGCTATTTTTCCAAAGTCCTGCTGTTTCATCAAAAAAAGGATCACCTTCGGGTTTTTCTTCCGTATAATTACCATACTGATCTCGCCAATATGTAGGTATGCTCTCGGCAACAATACCAAACGCATTCAGAAAATACCTGATAGCTCGCTTTGTTCCTTTCATACGGCATACATACGGCCAGTTTTTAATTTGCTTTCGCCACAATTTAGTATTATAGCCATATAAAGGGCAATTAATACCTGCAGCTAAATAAGGCAAATATTTATCATCACAATTATCAACATCAACTATATCCGGTAGATTCTTAACAGATTTTTCCAGATATTGAAAAGATGCATCTAACGCCTCTAAAAATGGTACAAATTCATCAGTATGGTAAATCCTAGGGACAAGTTTTGGTAATATCTCATTTTCATTCATAATCAACTCACCTCAAAATTAACATTTCCAAGTGTCAAAAGATCATATTCAGATACTGGTGTTACCGTATTTTGTGGTGTTGTAAGCTCCACCCAGTCTACACCTGGCGCACTATCCAAAGCTTTATATAAATCACTAATCCGTAAACTTTGCCCCATCTCACGATTTTCCATATCAAACAAAATTTCGATATTCTCATTGAGGTTAGCAAGTACTTCTTCTTTTAAATATCCCGGCTGCATTTTTACAGTCCCGGATATATCGACAGACTGATATGTCCCTGCTGTAACTTCCACATGATCAGTAATCATCTTTGTATCATCAATAGCTGATACAAACGCATCTCCTAACGCCTTTGACGGTGCAATAAATCCTCCATCAGCATCTCTGCACAAAGCATAAATACGGATAACATTCGCCTCTCCTGATCGCTCATGTATAATTGCTTTTGCTTTAGCAAATCTGCCTAATCCTTTATCAGCAAAACTGTTAGCTGCAGCAGTATAATCTTCTTCGGTTACTAATCTATTTTGCTGGGAATAAGTAACCGGTGCCCACTTCCGAGCATGAGCAATAGTTTCTTCATCTTCGCCACCCGTAGCAGCTTCTTCATTTGTGACGGTAACTGCAACAGGCTGTCCATTTGCATCATAACCAGTACCATTCACTTTGATAAGCGTATTCTTGACAATGTTTCCTTTTAGCCCGCCGCCAACACGATAAACGATTTTAACCATGCTTCCTGCCGTCGGAATCAATCCATTGCGGTTATCGCCAAAAATAATTTTGCCACGTCCCAACGCATCAATTTCTACAGTATAGTTTTTTGATAAAGCACTGGCAAAAGCAAAGCTTTCGACCTCTGTCCATTTCTCATATCCAACAGAGATTTGTTTTATATCAATGACACCTGTTTTAGATATTAAAAAACTCTGATTGGCAGAACCATCAGAGATACCAAGTATTTCTGTATAAGTTTTCCCTTGTGTCGCAGTACCGAATCCATTTAACTCACCAGCTAAAATAATTACATCGGCATCCAATTCAAACACAATTTTTTCTGAGGTAGTTAGTTCTGTACCAGCATTGATCGTTACATTACTTGGCACAGTGTATTTCAATGTAATTTTTACAGTAACTTTTGAGGGCACCGCACTACTCAATACATACCCAATCGCTTTGCAGCAATTTATAGCTTTTTGACGTTCCCTTGCCGTAACTAAAAAACACTCATTTGCTTGCCGATCAAGATAAAACAGTAACAGGTCTATTATATAAGCGTGAACCTCAAGCAACATTCTGCCGGCATTATCATGCTCGAAATCTGTCCAAGTATCAGGATACTTAGCTTTGATTTGTGCGATAACATCTGAAACAATACTGTCATGGTCCTTGTCAATATAATTTATTCGCACCAAGTCACTCATTGATTTTCACCCCCATATTTCCAACTAAAAACATACTGCTTTCTTCTGTTCCGGTTTCATTGTATATCCAACTCAAACTAACTAAGAATATTCCTTTATCCTCATCCTTTTCAAGCTCCACATCATTCAAGTAAATCCTTTTTTCCCATAAAATAATCGCATCTACAATATAGGTTTTTGCTAAATAATATGTGGCAGTATCCATTGGCTCAAAAAGAAGATTACGAAGTTTGCAACCAAATTCCGGTAACATCACCCTTTCACCGGGAATTGTTCCTAAAATTTGAGCAATATTACTTTTTATTAAATCAGCACCAACATCAACTTTAAAATACCCCTGAGCACCACGAACGAACGGACTTGATATACCTTTATCCATATCAATCACCTAACCATTAATAATTACATCACTACTACCTGTGTCCATAGTATCTCCACAAGATATAGAATCACCAATGCGGCAGGCAGATTTCCCATTTACAATAACATTTTGACTGCCTGACGACGATGTTCCACTATGCGGGCTGTGATCTTCACAAGCACCATGCGTTTGCCATGCATCACCAACCCTATTTTGTCCCCTACCATTTACAATAACATTTTGACTTGCTCCAACCGCAGGAGTAGCAGGATAACAATGCGGATGCCCTGTACTCATATCGCTTAATCTCACAGCCCCCGGCATATTCAACTACCTCCTAATTCAAATAAATAATCTTGCCATTTATTTTTATATTTCCTGAAGAATCCATCAAGATAGTTGCACCAGCAGCCGAAGTTATTTTTATATACTCCCCGCCTGGTTTATCACACTGTTCAATACAATGTCCCCCAGCAGTACGCTCAACACGATAATAATGTGCATTCGCCATATCGTCACCGACAACACAACTTGGAATCTCTTTTAAAGAAATCCACGCACCAGTCCAAATTGGATTATTAGAATCCGGTTCACCATCGGTACATAAAAACTCAACATAAACGGCTTCTCCAATTTCAGGAACATAAAAATCACCTGGTTTTGCAAATTTCGGATAAGCCCACGGAAGTTCCGCTATACTGGAAGTTCCATAAGCTGCTTGCACATAAACTTTGATACGTCCTAATTTTTGCGGGTCATTATTCTCCATAACCGTCCCTCTATGCGTTCCCCAAAGCTGATTTTTCAAAAAATCACCCCACATTTATTTCAACAGTATCATTATCAGATTCCGGAACAGCTACGCCATTATCAGAAGTTCTGTTATCAGTATTACCATTATCAGTTTTAGAAGTATTGGCAGCTTGTTGCCCAGCTTCTGGACGAACTAATTTTAGAGAACTAATATAACGATTCCCCATAAATTCATGTCGCACAGATGATATTCTCCAATCTCCGTTCAGTTTAGATCCACAGTGTTCTAAAGTGCAGGTTTTCTTTGACTTTATTGCAGGGTCACCAATTATCCTGGCAGTCGCTTCCCAGCCTTTCATTTGAGATCGTTTACTTTCATTATCAGCTTTTCTGCGACTTCTCGCACTATTTCTATTAGTGCTAATTATACGACCGGCACTATCATCATTTACAGACATTCAATCACCTACATTTCTAATAACCTCATCGTCCTCCTGATTTTGTTGCTCTTGGTTTTGAGTATTTTTTTCATTAACTAATTCTTTACTATCGGGATCAATACCAACAACTGTAGTATCTTTTCTTTCTGCTTCTCCCTGTCCACCATTATATGTAGCCCTAACAGATAATAAATTTTTACGATAGGCCAATTGCACGCTTGATTCAGAAAGTACATACGGCATTACAACTAAAGTATTATTCTCTACCCAAACACTACAACCACGCTCAATAGCAATCTCTTTGGCAAAATCCATATCAGTTTTGCCACCTTGGGAAACATTCTCCATATAAAAATCATCAGGAATAGACAAATCACACTTCAATTTATTACGGGCAGCAATGTCCTTTAGGACATCAGCACCATATACTTGACCATAACAGGCTCTAGGCTTATTTTTAACCAAGTCAATTCCTTTATCCAATGCTTTTACCTCAATGGTAGGAACACCATTTTCAGGCAGATTATATTCGACCTGTTCAATTTTACATAATCGTCTTTGCAAATTGCCAACATAACCAAAAACAAAAAGCAGTTCCACATTTTTAGCCAGCTCCGGCGAATCCTGCAAAGTCAGATCTTTATCTAAAACAGTAAAAGATAATTCATCGAGTTTTTCCTCATTATCTTCAAGTACTGCTTTAGTTATGTTATTCATAATTTTATCCGGTAATTCTTCTCCATTCGCAAATATAGCAAAAAACGGCTCATATGCCCCACGTTTACCATATACAGTCATACTTCCATCACCAACCTATATACAGTAGATTTTGCAGGGATACGAAGCCGTTTACCAGTTTCAAGATGCAGAGGATTACTAATATCGTTTGCTTCCGCAATAATCCACCAATAACTACAATCGCCATAATATTTATAGGCAAGTAAATCAATGCGATCGTAATCAGCCACAGTATGGTATTGATCAGTTTCTTTTAAAGGAAATTCTATATACGGACGTGTTCCACGATAACCAACTTTATCGGTTTGATCATAATATCGAACCGCAAATCTATGTCGAGATGTTTTATCCATATTTATGACCTCCTACCGAAATTATTATCGTCATGCCATTCTGTAAGTTCAATATCAACAGTTGCCCAAAGCGGATCTAAACTTTTCGTCCACAAATTGTTATAACGTACTTTCGCTTGAGTTATCAACCATTTTTTACTACCGTTAAAAAGATTTCCAAAAAGAAATAATACCCTATGCGGAGCTGCCGATAAATAACCTTCTGCATCATATGTCGGCGTCTTTACTCTTTCCAACCATTGTATTTTTCTACGGACATAATTATCATCAGAATTCTTCCGGTAGAAATCTAAAGAATACGTCAGTTTTCTGCTACTATTACTACTCCATTGAGCAACACTATGTCCTTGCCCCGGTATATTAATAAAAGCATAATTTACCGGAATATCATCATCAATTTCTCCTGGATTAAAGCAAAACTCTAATCTTGATCCATTTTCCACATCAACCAAACACCCAGTTACAGGCTTTGGAGCAGAACCAGCAAGAGCATTAAAAGACCGCATTATATCGTTAAACTGCACGATCATCACCATCCTTAAATCGCTCAAATTTATCTACTCTTTTTACCGCACGATAAATTTGTTCGCCATCAAGATATACTATGCTTTCAACAATAAACGGTTTTTCCTGTTGTTTTTCTGCCGGCAGCATATGATCAACAACTGTTTTCTTTTCAGATACAAAACGATTAGTGATATTCCTAATAAAATCAGGTCTGCCGCTCACAGGATCATTATCATCATTTTCTTTTACAACTTTTGCAAAACGCTTAGGCATAACCGGGAACTTAGTAGCCATATAAGCAGGCAATACGTCAACCTTTGCTTTCTGTGGAAGTATCGACGAAAACCCTTTTTCTACCGCACTATGCAAAGCTGGACTTCCAGCATTAACACCAGTTGCCAGCGTAGTCATCAACCTACTGCCTGAAAGAGTTAACGTAGATAGCGGACCTTCCTTCGCATCCGAAAACGGTAGCATTCTCCGTATCCGGGCAAGTCCTTCACGTACTGCATCGATAGGTCCATTAACAGCACTTTTTATACCGGCGCAAAATGCGTCCCAAAGACTGGCGCCAGAAGTAAAGAAAGTAGTCCGAAAACTTGTGAAAAATGCAACGATCATACTAAATGGCCATAACATAGTCCCGAATAATATTTGCCCATAAGCACTAAAAAAGTTTACTACTCCATTCCACATATCTTGCAGGAATGTACAAAACCCGGTCCAAAGCTCATTACCATACGAAACGATACCATCCCAGGTACTTGTCATAAATAAACTAAAACTGTTCCATAAATCGGTACAATACGCACATACAGCATCCCAGTTTTCATAAATTAACCAGGCAGCAATCGCAATACCGGCAATGATCAATGCAATAGGATTTGCCATTATAATCCCATATAAAGAACCAAGTACACCAAATAACGCAGAAAACGGCGCAATAATACCACCCACAACAGTACTAATTGCGGAAAATGCTAATTGCAGCATTAGAAAAGGTACAATATAAGTGGCCAACTTACCAAACATAAAGCCAATCTCTTTCCAATCGCTTAATTTACTGCGGTCAATATTGAGTAACCCGCTAAGCAAATCAGCAATTGGCCCTCCATCTTGCTTTAACTTATCCAGTTGTTTACCAAGCCATGCAAATTCATTTCCAACACCTTGGCCAAAACTTTTCGCAAATTGTTGTACTCTAAAAAATATAGCACCTAACCTTTCTAATACATCGGCGCCATACTCTACATTACTGAACCCTAAATCCTTAATCAGTGACTTTTTAATTTTCACAGTACCATCGTCAGCAGCATTGCTGGCAATATCCCACGCTGCAGACAACCTCGAAACCGCTGTTTTGATACCAAGAAAATTATAATCATATGCTTTGTAAAGCGCATAAAGTACAGCCATGTGCCCAAACATTCTAAGTGATGTTTTAGCAAAACCGCTGTTAAAGTTTAAAAGTCCTAACGTACCTTTCTTTAAACTTGCAACAAATTGACCACCAATCCCAGCAGAAAGCAATTTTGATGCTCCATAACTAGCCATCATTGCACCACGCATTATAAAAAACAAAGAAGCAAACCCTAATCCTGCCCCTATTACGCCCAGAATAGGTTTAGGAAGGCTAGCAAAGCCTTTCATAATTAATTCTAAAGGGAGAAGAATTAAACTTAATACAGGCAAAAATATTGTTCCAAAACGCTTCATGCCAACAGCGAAAGAAGCACCGATCCTACGTCCTTGCATAATGACTGTATCAGCCATTTTCCTGTAGGCTTCCTCAGTAGATCCACCTTTTCTATTCATGTCATTCATGACAGAGGTAAAGGTATCGCCATTATTTTTCATAATTGCAAAGACAAAGTTTAACGCTTCAACAGATCCGAACAGCTGTGTCATCATACCGACATCGCCTTTTGTTGATGCATAAACATCATCAAGTACGCCTCTTAAGCCTTTTGCTTTCAATGCTTCAGCATCAAATGCCAAGCCCAAACTGTCAGCTAATTTCGCTCCCTCAGAAGTTGGTTTCATAATATTTGATAATGCGGCTTTCAAACCAGTTGCAGCTTCCTCAGTTTTCTGTCCGGACAATGTCGCCGTTGCAATGGAACCAAACATCTCATTTATTGATACGCCTACATTGGAAGCCAACGGCGCAACTCTGCCAATTACACCAGATAATTCTCCGATTGTAGTTTTACCACGCTTCATTGCCACAAACATAGCGTCTGTAACTTCTTCAGATTGTTCAGCTGCAAGGTTATATGCGTTAAGAACAGATGTTAATCCATTTGAGGCAGTTCCCATATCCGTTATACCGCCGATAGCCAATTTTGCAGAAGCATCTAAAGCGTAATTTACTTTTGCCGCATCAATGCCGGCAGAAATTAAATTATATTCTGCACTCGCCATTTCATCAGTCTTTTTCCCGAACTTCATAGCTGCAGCATTTGCTGTATCGCTTAACTGACTCACCAGCCCCATTTGATTTTTAGCAAGCAAAGTACTAACTTCGGCCATCTTATACTGCCCCAGAGCAGCATTCATCGTTGGAATTAGCATAGATCCCATGATAGTAAAACCAACAGCCATTTGAGCGGCGCCATTTTTTATACGTGTTAAGTTCTTATCAAATACAGATGTAAGGTCAGAAGTATGTTGCTTCAATTCATCAATTTTGACTTTTGCTTTTTCAATTCCACTACTGGCCATATCCTTGAATTCTAATACGAACCCCAAGCCCATAGCGGATTCCATCGCCTCCATAGTATCACCTGCTTTCCAAAGCCTTTTCTTCGACTTCATACTGTTTTAATAAACGATCAACAAATTTTCTTCTGAGTAAGCGGGGCATCTCTGCAACATCAGTAAATGACCATGACATAGCCTTATAACAAAGTAAAAATATTTCTTCGTCAGGATCACAAAGGTCACCATATAGGTCACTTACTGGTTGAAAAAATTTTGATCAGAAGTAATAATATGCTCAAAAGTTTCGTCACATCTATCACAAGGCAGTTTTATAATTGGCTTTAATCCCCAAATCAATTCATTAGACCGTTTTCTTATATTCAGTAAATCTTTGGCAGTAAGGTTTTCTAAAGCTGACGCAGTAACATCTTTACCGTTGATCTGATCAATCAAAACTACCGTCATATCAGTTTTACCAACTTTCCCATTATCGACAGCTTTATTTATCAATCTACGTTCACGGTGCCCGTTTGGAACACCAATAGTAGCAATTCCACCATCAACTAATGAAACATCAATAGTATCGCTTTCACCTTTGGGAATAATTTGAATACCGCCATTTTCAAGCAGTTCTGACAAATTCACTATGTAATTATTCTTTTTGCCACAGTGAGGGCATTTTACCTCAAATTCAAACTCGTCGCCATAAGATAAAATCCTCAAATGTACTAAAATATAATTACGATCGCCAGAGTGCAAATTTAAAACTTCTCGCTCACTCGGAGATTCTCCATTAAACTTTGCACAAGACATAATGACATAATCATAGTTCTTACCCTGTTTAACCAGTTTTTCATCTGTAAAAATTTTTTCGTCTTTATATTTCATCGGGCTTAACTCAACACTGATACCAGATACCGGCAGTACTAACTCCATATTTATTCCTCCTAAAAACAAAGGCGGATTTAAGGTTATTAATTCACCTTAAACCGCCTTTTGAAATTAAACTCTTTCGTAATATGTATAGCAAATAGTAAGTTTCTCCATATTTGCATCAGACGAGCCATCACCAAAGTCGTCATATTCAATCTTCTTGCACCAGGCTTCATGCAAAATAAACCTGTCAATAACATTTCCACGACGATCAAGCCGTTCAAGCTCAACCTGTTTTGTATAAGCCGAACCAAGTTCATTGTTAGGCCCATCTGCCGCCGAATTAAACCATTCGTCAGCTTCAAGATCACTACCAATACGCTGCCCTTTTTCAAGAGTAATGTCATTGTATTTTATCCGGCCTGGATACTTTTCATCAAAAATCAAACCTGCTGGCTTGAATGTACTTTCTTCAATTTCTTTAGACGGCAAATTTCCTTTTTGGAAATATGCTATCTCCATAGCCCCAAGGCGTACACGATATTGCCACCGCTGAGTTACGCCAGTGGTTCTTGGTTTATCCGCCATATTAATTCACCTTCCTTACGCCACTTCGCCAACAACATCGGCAAAAGCAGTACCAGTTTTCATAATCGTAACATCCACGATAATCCATTTTGCGGCCCGTGTCGGTTTAATCCAAATTCTTACACAGAATTCGCCACGATCAATACCTTCAGCAGTATTTATTTTCACTTCATCAACACTTTGTGCATCCTGATCACAATTTAACCGATAATCATAAAATGCACGTTTATCTTTCAATTCGTTTAGGTACGGATTCAACATTCTGTAAGTGCTACGCCACAGTTGCGGATCGTTAGGCTCAAACAGATTAATGCGGCAAGATTTACGTAGTCCTTTTTTCATTACCAACAAAAGTCGGCGGATATGGATTTCACGTAAGGCAGATGCATCCTGCTGCAGAGTTTCATTTCCCCATAATACAACACCGCTATCATCGAAAGAAACTATCGGATTGATCTGATTATTGACGAGCAGACTACCTTCGCCCTCTCTAGCCGTAGCACCGCAGTTATATTCAACACCCAGGCAATTATTGATCTTGCCACGTGTAATACCTGCAGGGGCAAACCATTCCGCACCAGTATTATCGTTATATGCATATGCGCCGAGCACATCGCCTGTTGGATTGATCAGTCTTGTATCATTCGTTAAGATGTCCAGAACTTTTATATGCGGATAATACAAAGCACCATAGCTTGTGCTGAATGCAGTATTGCTTCCAGTTCCGTCAATGCCCTTACCTTTACGATAATTAACAGCCTGCTGAGGTTTGATGCCTTTGGGGCACGCAGATACATACATCAAATCTTTCCGATTTTCACAATATGCATGACCAGCAATGGCTACTGCATAAGACGTAGTATCAGCAGCAGATACCTGCAAAGAGGCATCGTCAATTTCATCGAACATATGAAAGCCTGTTCCAGCAGCTTCGTCGCCGATATAGTCAGAATCAGTAAGAGCGTCACCATCACTGCCACCAGTCAAAACATAAGTTCCAGCGGCAAAAATTGATTCTTCTTCGGCTTCGATAGCTTCCACTGTCAAGTAATCAGATTTAATCGTTAAAACCTGATCTTTAGTGTAATTTTCAAAGCTTGTTACAGATTTATCATCTTCGTATACGACAATATCAAAATTATCGCTGTTATCATCATTAACAGAAACAACAACCTTCATACTATCGCCCCAAGCACCTGGAGACGGGGCTCTAAAAAGAACATCTCCGGCTTTTACCTCAGAGTATTTTGCAGTAATGCTAGACGGATCTGTCACATCACTGTGATGTACTACACG
>ENA-USYP01001005-USYP01001005.1-human-gut-metagenome-genome-assembly--contig:-NODE-1005-length-24034-cov-12.674876_pt1 | contig 24034 bp, 16 predicted proteins | sample MGYA00250065_ERZ773512 | MGnify/ENA primary metagenome ERZ773512 (study PRJEB29103, sample SAMN06112003) | human gut metagenome | biome: human gut; feature: ankylosing spondylitis patient; material... | reverse complement strand
TCTGATTAACGCGTTAACTTTAAGTCCCGCTCTCTGCGCACTGATAATGACACCGCACATGGAGGCTGCGAAAGGGGTACAAATCCTGTTCCGATCACTGCTACTTTTCTGCTGTTTATTCCTTTACTCATTATTGGGTCTCCTTTTACATTTTTAGAATAACAATATTATCACCCAATTTAATTATATCAATTCATGCAAAAAGATTTTTACTATATTGTTTATTATATACTCTTATGAATACATTGTACTAATGTTTTTTCAACCTTATCAATCTGAAATGGTTTTGCTAAGTGTGCATTCATCCCTGCTGCAAAACATAGAGGAGAGATTATGGAGATTCCACTAAAAGCCATGATACACGCCCAAAAAACCGAAAAGATGATAATATTCTTCAGCACACGTACCACAAGCTGATCAGCACGAATCGCCCGGCTATTCCATGCTCTACCCCGGGACGCCGAGCATGCCAAATAACAGAGACTTAACGAAGTCGTCATCCATGAAACTCTGCAGGAAAAAGGTAAAGACACAAATGCTTCTTCCCAAAAGAAAAGGAGAAAGAACAAACACAAGTTCAGAATAATCAAATCTCCCAATACTGCAATAAACTCTACGACTTTATTTATTTGACTGGTTGTTGATACCATATCACATTAAATATTGATTTTAGGCACGGATTTCTTTGAACTTATTCAGAATATCTTCTCCAAATAACTTCCAAAAGATAACAATACAAACTGATAGGAAGATAAAAGCTAAAACATATATTTTTCTACTGGTTCCCGAAGGATATAATGGGATAACCGCAGGCTCTACAACTGCAAAGACTGGTTTTTCTTCCTGGACTTTGGCTCTGGCTACCTGAAGCTGGTTGGCCACCTGAGTATACACTTGGTAGGCAAGGCTCATGTCATTCTGTAAGCGTTCCTGTTCAGTACGAACACTCTGCAAAATAATATTATCATGAGAGTCCATATAATCGGCATATTTCTTCTGGGCGTCGTAATACTCCTGCTGACGCTCTTTAAACAATCTCTCCAAATAAAGACAATCTTCTTTTGCTTTGGTAGTACGATAATCTATGATATATTCCTGCAATTTCCTTACGACAGAATCTGCAACTACTGCGGCAACTTTCGGATTTTGGAAAGTCACGGAAACTGTAGTCATTGAGGTTTTCTTATCTACGGAAGCTATAATCTTTTTCTTGAGTGATTCAATCTTTTGTAATTCCTTTCCAGATAATTCGATTGCACCCTGATTTGCCTTTTTTGAAATTATTAATTCAGAATCTTCTTCAGCAAATAATGACTTCACCCCACTTATTATCATACCTGGAAAACCGATCACATACCCCCACCAAGGAGAAGATTCTTCATCCAAATATGAACTTAAAGATATTTCCTCATCCCCTGATACGGGAACCTTCATATTAGAAAGTTCCAACAAAAAAGGAGTAGAAGACACAATATCAGCAGACAAAGAAGCATTCAAGGCATCAGTACCTTCATTCATAGAAACTCCACTTCCCAAAAAAGAAGCGGCTAAACCGGATAAACCGCCGCCTTTAGAACCTCCCATTTCAGGAGAAAGAGTAACTCCAACCGTATATTGTTTGGGAATACTTATTGCGACAATAATACCAACTACCAAACCGATGCCGGCAGCTTTGTAAATTGTCTTACGAATGCCTATAATCTTACGAAGAATACCTATTAAATCGATTTCGATTTCTTCATCATTATGATTATTCTGTTTCTGCTTTATGTCTTTTTCTGATGTCTGTTCTATCATAGTGAGTTAAGATATAGTTGTTATTTCTTAATTAAGTTGGCAATAGAAGCAATCATCAACCCCAATGAACTAAAAGAGGTGGCATAGCCCAATATATCACCCATATTAGTCCGTCTCTTAGCCTTACTAGGAATAATTATCTCACAACCGGGTTCAATCTGTTTCTTACCACTACCCTTCACCTTAGTCACCTGACCATTCATATAAACAATGAACTTCTTACTCTTCTTCGCATTCTCAGAATAACCTCCCGCCTGATTCAGATAATAGTCTACATCCTTGCCTTTCATATAAGAAACAGTATTAGGAACCATGACGGCACCATTGATTGTTACCGTATTATTATTCTTCGGAATGGAGACTACATCACCCTCACGCAACACAATATCTGCCGTACTTCCGGGATTGGCCAACGCCTTCTCCAAATCGATACCGACCGTAAACGTATCCTCCACACGGACACCCAGGGAATCAAGCATAGCCTCACCCAACTGACGGCTCATCAAACGGATTACATCACCCATACGTTTCTTCTCACTCGCATTGGCTACACGGGTAAGCTTTGCACCACGAAGATAAGCGTAGTTGGTGGCTCCGCCGGCTTTGTTGATCAAGTCTGAAAGACGTTCCTCCCTGCTGGTCATCGCATAGGAACCGCCGAAAAGTATTTCTCCTTCGACTGAAACATTCTGTTGAGGTTGATAACCGGGACTGCGACGAACATAAACCTCATCGTAGGGCTGAAGGACAAAGCCGGGACGACCGTCAACTACAAAACCGTCCTTTAAGGCAAACGTATACATCTGACCGATAGTATCATTATCAACTGTACTATACGGGTTCTTTATTCTGCGGGATACATCAACACGGACTACGGAAGCGGCTTCACGCAGGCCGCCTGCCTGGATGATCAAGTCCTCAAGGGTCATGTTATCCGCATAAGGATACGAGTCAGGCTGAGCCACTTCACCGTGGATGACCACATTACCCCTGTCCTCCAGGTCATGAATACTGGGAATATAAAGAATGTCATTCTTCATCAGGGGGAGATTGGGGGAAGTACCCTCCATGATAGACTTGATATCCAAAGGGATTACTTCGGAAGTCAGGTCCTCACGCTGACGGTAAAGGACGGCACGGTTCAGGAACGCATCACCGGTAAGGCCCTGGGATTCGTTGACCAGTTCGCGGACGGTATTCAGCCTGCCGTTCAGTTCGTAGATACCGGGACGGTAGACCGCACCCCGGATTTCAAGCTTGTTGATGAAGCGGTTAAGGATAGCTTCGGCCGTCACAACATCGCCGTTGCGCATCTTATAGACACTGTAATCCATGTCCTTGACCGTGTTGACTTCATATTCCTGACCGTTCTGGCGGACCACACGCAAAGAACGGGTGTAGGCGTCGGCTTCAAAGCCGCCGGCATAGCTGATAAGCGTGGAAAGGTTCTCGTCCTTCTTCATCTCAAAACGCATCGGACGTTTCACCTTGCCGTCGATCTTGACCAGTACCTCATAAGCGGGAACTATCACAACGTCGCCTTCCTGAAGACGGATATCGTCCTGAATGTTACCTTTCATGATAAACTGGTAGACGTCGATTGTAGCGATGTTCCTGCCGTTACGGACCAGTTGGACATTGCGCAGGCTGCCGATGTCACTCACACCTCCCGCACGGTAAAGCGCGTGAAAGACAGTGGCAAAGGAGGAAAGGGAGTAAGTGCCCGGCTGGACCACTTCACCCATGACATTGATCTGGATAGTACGGATGCTGCCGAGTGTCAGACGGATGTCAGAGGTCGGGTCGTTCGTATTATTAAGACCGTTATAGATCTTGTTTAATGTTTTTTTGAGATAGTCGTTCGCTTCAGCGATCGTAAGTCCGTTCAGGTTGACGGGGCCTATCTTCTGGATATTGATAGTGCCGTCGGGAGAGATCTGCTGGCGGATAGTATTCTGGCTCGCCCCCCAGATATCGATTATCACTTCGTCACCGGGGCCAAGGCGGTAATTCAAGGGGGTGGCGATATTGACACTGGGTTCGAAGGTCAGATTACGGGTGTTGAAGATGTTACGTCCGAAGACCTGATTACCGCGTGCGAGGTCTTGGGTACTAGGGTGGTCCTCCAACATATCCGAGGTGTTCTCCTTCATCTCTTCACGAAGGCGGGATTCGTTGATATCCGTACCTGTGGCGTTGGAAGCGTTCACGTTGTTCTGCTGCTCATAGAGCTGCTTCACACGCAGGGCCTGCTCCTTGGTTACACCCCTGCGGGCCAGTTCGGAGGCCAGCTGCTTTTGCTCTTTCCCTTGTCTAATCCCCTCTTTGACATATTCCAATACTTGAGAGTCGCTCATATTTTGAGCAGTCACAGGTGTAGCGCCCAACATCAATATGAGGATGAGCGCACCCATTAGTTTTTGCATTTTCATTGATTAATCTGAATTTTTAAATTCAATCGAAAGTACTAAACCGGCTCCACACATCCTGCCGGTATATCTACACACGCACATCCCAACATTGTCAGTCGGACGGCGACTTTTGATTTCCCATTCATATCTACCAGTTCCCCTTCCAGTCCTGCCAATGGCCCCTTTATTACACGTATTTTTTCTCCCGGCGCTAATGGCGATGTGCTCATACAAATCGTTTCGTCCGAATAGTCGAGCATAAATTTGAATCGTAACATTTGTTGGTCGGGAATTACAGCCGGAGTACTCTCCCCACGTAGTACCATGTAGCGGCTGATAGCGGATAAGGTCAGAACTTCTTTTTGTTCTTGTGGATCAACGTGGACGAAGATCATCATTGGAAGGATGACTCTGTCGACAACCTTGCGACGGTCACTCCAGTTATGAACTTCTTGTTGGATAGGAAGGAAATTTTCAACGCCCATTTTAGTGAGGCGCTCACTTGTCTTTTTCTCATGATGGATACGCACAATGGCGACTAACCAGCGTTTAGAGTGCGCTACGCTTCTGCCAATCACATCTGTTGGCAGAACATTTCGATCGTCATTTTTGCTAATGATCATATTTTTTTACCCCACTTTTTCCATTGCTGCTTAGGCAATGAAATAATTCCTGCTGCAAAGATAGGCAAAATAATAAATAAGAAACAAGAAAAAAATGCTTTCTTTTTTACTTACCAGCCAAAATCTGTAGTTAGAATATGTCGTGGGGTAATTCTCTAATACTTCACCGTCCGTATGAAGCATGCATCACTGTCACTGCCATCACTATTATTTGATGCACCATTCTCAAACCCTTCGAAACCCATAGTGAAATAGTTTATATCAAACGCACTCGAATTTTTCACCTCATTATTGGTACTTTCCAGACGGTTTCGGCATTGATATATGGCTCCTGGACGTTCAAACAGGTCATAGAACAGCGGAACATACTGAATATTCCCGGTACCGTCGTTATTATAGTAATCGGTACGTTGGGCATAACGCAGTGTACCTACTTTCTCTCCGTTACTTGTCATCCCTTTACGACGTCCATAACCGGATTTACCAATAGGGAAAAATATGTTACGACTATTATTTACATTGAAAACGAAACATCCGCGCATACCTTTTTTTGAATTGGTCGGATCTTCATTATGATCATATCCAAATGCTTCCTTCACCGATTTCTGTGTCTCGGTTGCACCGTCTCCATAAAGAACACCATAGGCTTTATTAATGTTACTATGAATCGAGGTAGATTCTAAGGTGTAAAAATCCTCGATTGTAGCAATACGTTCATGATCTCCCGCAATGGACCATTCTTTAAAACGATTCGTTACATCGTCTGTTGAAGGTGCCAACTGCGACCAAGTCTTTTGAGAGGTTGTAGCCGATCCAAATTCAAGAACATTGAAACTACCTGTCGGCTCTACACCAAACGTAAAGCCGGATCTGTCATTATTGGAAGCGAGAATAGCTGTACGGTTTCCGCGACGGAACAATGACCCTTCTTCCAAGGGTGACTTTGTATAAACCGGAGCATTATTTGCATCAAAACGATAAACATTATATGATGTCCACGCAGGATTGTTATCACTTTCCGCATTTCCGTTAATGGTGATAGGAGCATAACCTTGACGTACAAAGATATCGTGTTCACAGGTATAATTGTGATAACGTACACGTACAATAGCACAACGAGGAGTGGCTCCTTCCGGAATCGTACCCTTAAAATCAATCCAGAAATCTATAGGATGCTCCCCCGCTCCTTCTATACTTTTCACACCTGTCTGTTGTACATTATCACTTCCGCTTCCTTCGACAGTAGAACGTAATGTGATGAAGTCGTCTCCTCCGTCAATAATAGTAGCCCTCCATGCTCCTTCTGAATTGAACGGCTTAAAATCTTCGGCATTGTCATAGGGCAAACGCATGAGGGTCACATGAAAATTATCACTCTTACCCGCACTACGCCATACCCCTTTCGGATTCTCAATACGACGTACTTGTATCATGTCCAAATAAGCCGTCTTGGGAACATAGGTACCTGTGACATCGTCTTTCACCTGTATGGTAAACTTGATTCTCTCTTTTCGGGGGTAGGCCGAATATGGATTATTTCCTGTAAAGCCTGTTTTTGTCACAAGCTCTTTGGCGCGGGTATATAACGGAATAGTAAAAATATGCTCCTTTCCATTACTTTTTACCGAATATTCACCGTCTGCCAAATCATCGGCGCCAATATTGCTAATCTTATAACTTCTGTTTCCTTTATTTTTTTCATTATAATAGGTCTCGTTGTATTTCGTATTAATAGGGGTTTGCCATGAGGGCTTGTCTTCGTATCCGGGAACTACAATCTTCACAAGGGAGGTCTTTCTCAATGACAAAAAGCTATTCCATGGACCGTCGTTATAAATCCAACCTGAATAATAAAAGTCATTAGGAACTGTCGGAAATGCACTTGTTCCATTTCCCCATGGTCTCCAACCTGTAAACCCGGTATCTTCATCCTTACCAAGGATTTTTGCATCCAAAGTAGAATTGGGCTTTATTTCACCCACTACTTTCAGGGTCACATTCATTGATTTATTATAAAGGTAAGAGATATATTGAGGGGTGCTCACATAGATATCGGACGGTTCTTCATACTCGATATGCCAGTCGGCATCGTTTCCGTAACCTTTGAATTTAAGAGTCAACTTATAATGGGTATTACGCGTTGCATTATAGTCGGTAGTAACGTCTTGCCCCAACATAAAACGGAACTTGATAGGTCCCGCTCCCACATGTTCGTTTGCCGCCGTGCAACGGTAGTATCCTGTCACCTCAACATAGGTACCATAAGGTTTCTCGTCTTTCCAACCGGAGCCTTCTTTTTGCTCATCAGGGTCGGGATAGTCGATATCTACGCCATTCTGCGACTGCTTCTTAGACTTACCTTTTCCTTGCATATTCTCGTAGAAGAAAAGCGATTGTGCCTTATGGGCATGGGTGTTCGTTATAATATCTTGTTCATCTCCTTCTTCTCCCTTACCCATATAGCGATGCAAATCATTGCAGATATGTATATAGTTTTCGGGCGTAAGAACGGAAAGATCTGCAGGCAATTTCTGGATTTTGATCGACTTTCCTTCCGAATATAAACCATTGGATGCAGTATAGCGTTCCGAACGAGCATGCATCTCAGGTTTCCAATCGGGATCCTTATAAGAATCCGGATCAGGAACATCTTCTGAAACTAATCCCGGAGTATTCGGATTACCCAACGAACAGGTTTTGGGAATATCTTTCAGAATAACGTTTTCGATATAAATCTGCACATTGGCATAAAGCCCGGAACCGTCAAATGCCACAGTCACCTTGGACGCGGCGCGACGCAACCAACTATGAAGTTGTACGCCCGGGGAATTAATGGTAACAAGATCATCCGGAGCATTACGGTCGGGAGTGAGACTGAACACACCGAACATCTCGCTATTTTGGGAAATATCATCAGGATCCCACTGAAGGGAGATTGCTTTCAATCCTTCACGGGTAGTAATTTTATCCTTATACTGCGTTAGATCTCCCATATTGGCAACAGCATAGATATAATACTTACCCCGCTTTATCGGACGGAGCTTGAACATTGCCGTACCGGTCTTACTATCCTCGAACTGGTTACCCTGTTCGTCTTTGTCTTCATCTATCCGGTTATCTTCCAGATTATAACTCCAACCACTTACATCGGGATCAATGACAAGGCCCTCACCTCTAACTATATAATTATGAACTAATTTTCCTGTCGTATCATAAAACAACATGCAGAGTGAATTTATATTCTGAATGGCATTGCCTTCATCACCTCCTTCGGCACGGGTAGTCCCCAGTGCTGCATCCTCCTGATCGAAACACAGGGTTACCGAAAGGGTGGCATTGCCTTCGCCTATCTCTTCATTCATAAAGTAATCATCCCGGCAAGCTGTCGGTATGAACTGCAACATAAGCAAAATAATACAAAATATAATATCTTTCTTTCTCATACAATATCAATTCTTAGTTTCAGGTTTGAGTCCGAACTCCGGCTCAAGAATCACTTCCGCATAGGGTACTACTTGCACTTTTACTTCGTCTTTTTCCGTAAAGGTGATATCAACCAGTACATGTGTGTTACGAAATAGAGCCTCTAGATTTGGAAAGGTCTTGGTAAACGACAGTTCTTTGCCATTCTCGGACATGTCGAGCTTCAAGGTGTATTCTTGTTCACCGTATGCAGCCGATCCGGCTTTCAGTTTTTTACTTTCCGGAAGGTAAAATACCGGAAAGACCGCTTTACCGGGTTGGTCACCCGTCATACTCGGCACTTCTAATGGTCCGTTAACTGTGACTTCCTGATGAGAAGTTTCCGAAGGGATATCGTAAGCTTGTATCCAGCCTCTCTTATCTGCCAGTTCCACATCATCCGGTGATTGTTGAGATTCATCCGCTACTTTCTTCAGCCAGTTTATCCAATAAAGCGATTCATCGTCAAAAGACATGAACAACGGTTCCCGTTTATGAGGAATCAGATAAGTAGCCCCGGCAATATCAGAAATATGAATAGCATCTATACTGACTTTACTCTTACGCTTGTTCGTGAAACGAAAAGCGAACTTCGTTGCAGCACGTACCAAATAGAATTCACGTTCTACCAGATTCTCTGCTTTAACCGGAACGTCATATACCGAACTCATTGGTATAGGATTCTTATAATCGGGAATGAAAACGAAATTGTCAACAATGCTTGCGAAAGTAGTGTTACCAGTCGTCAATGTCTCCAATTGTTCGTGAAGATCAGTAGATGCGTTCTCTTCATTAGCTATCAGATAGATTTTCTTTGTTTCATTCCGTGTCACTTTGAAAATCCTGTAACACTCCGTTTGGGGAATCTCACCGAAATCAATATACATATTGTGTTCCACAGTACCGTTTTCATGAAGAATAACAATACGTAGTGTATACATATATTCGACAGAATTATCTACTGCATCATTCACCCTATCGGATGCACGCGTTTGATCAAGAAGACCGGTACGCAGAACGAGTATGGCAGTATCGTCGTCCGGCTGTACCTCGTCCGTATAACTTACCTCCCCTCCCCTACAAGATGCCGACAATAAAGCCCAGCTGACAAGTATTGTCATCCATACAATATGTCGTAGTATTTCTTTCATTCCTTTTTCTTCTTTTTTCAAAAGATGTTACTCAATCTACATCTACGTTAGAGAGTACCACCCTCCATGAGTTGATTAGTATCACGCTATTTATCCATTGATTTTGCTCGTCGAGGAAGAATGTCATATTGTATTCATCCTGTCGGTCGAGGTATTCCTGGTCGCTCATTTTTCTATTGTAATTACCTTTCACCAGAAGGGCATAATCGATAATAGGAATAGAAGCTACCAGTTTCCCTTCAGTGGTACGAATAATCAACATCGGACGCGAATACAGACTCCAGTCCCGCAAGACAAGTCTGCTCACCGTAAGTTCCGCCACGGCAACTTTGACAATTGTTGTTACACGACTTTCTTTTCCTGTCGCAATGTCCACACCAGCTTCACCCGAATAAGTAGACCACGCACGATAAACGATCGGCTCGTCTTCTTTCAGTGTATTGTCATGCGCTATCCAACCATTACGGTCTTCAATAGAAAAAGTAAAGTCGTCAACATTTATATCTTGTCCCGAAAGGTGCTGAAGCACTACACGGAACACATTCGTATCTTTCGTCAGTGGCATGACGTATGTATAATCACCTCCGTCGTCATTGGCAGGCAAACTTACGTCAAGAGAACCATGAAACAAAGGATGCAGGTCCTTATTGGAATAGGAAACACCAGTCGCTTTGTCTAGATAACGGTTCAATTTACAGTGCAAGTCTGTCATCCGGCAATTGTGCGAGGCATCGGTCACTGTAAATGACTCACCATTATCAAGACCACACCATGCCATAAGGTGATAATCACCGGGAGCAAGCTCCAGTTTCATGGTGTAATCACCGGATGCAAGGATTTCACCCTGTTCGTCAGCTTGCCACACCAACTCGCCATTAGAGTTAAAGGCATAAAGTCTGACCGACTTCACCTCATGGGTGAAAGCGTCGGCAAACTTCATGTTCATGTCATAACGAAATTTCAGATGATAGGTCACTGAACAATCGCCTTCATCGTCATAAATAGCATTGTCACACGACACCAACAAAAGTAATTCTACAAGGATTACCCATGCTTTCATCCCAAAATTTCTGATATAAGACGGTTTGTCCATTCTACATAATTATTGTTGTAATAGTATATAGTTTACAATACCTCATTACAGGTTGTCACCATTCAAGGTCGATGTTCTGTTTTACTACTCGCCATGAAAGGATATTAATACGTGCACCCAGATATGTTTCGTCATTAGTAGGCTTCTGCGGAACAATCACTTCTTCCGGATCAAGAACCGGCGTTCCAAGACCGGATACCGAATTAATAGCAATGTCATAAATATGATTACGCACAATTCCATATTTACCGTCGGTGTCATCCACTCCCGGGAAATCGTTCAGATGCTTGATGTCAGTATAATAGTAAGCTTGTCCACTCGACCAAACCCTTGCTCCGGGCATATTTGCCAGAACATCATTTACATCGTCAAGATTGGCGTATGCTGTATGATCGGCTTTATAAAAAGTATCGGTTACGCCTTTCTTCAATTGAAGGTAGCTTAAATATCTGCCACTATTTTCTGACTCGTTATCGGCATTGCCTGACTTTATGCCGGAAACGAGCTCTACTTTGTCTTTGGTAATCGGAGTATAGATTTCTTTAGCATCTGCTGTTCCTGCACCCTCTATTGTTTTAGTATAAATCTGATCCTGCACAACACTCAACATTGCTGTCATCGCATTATCTTTTGTGTAGTCCGTACCACCCCACTTAGCCAGATCAATGGGATGAGCAACGTTACTATCATCAATAGTCACTAATACGGCAGCAATAATTGCTTGGGTACGGTTACTTACCTCCGTCGCCGGATTATAGGAGCTCTTCTTACCGGTCTCATACTTATCTGCAGCATTTTCCTGACAATATAAGTTTGTACCATTATATGATTTAGAGCTGTTGTCGCTTGCGCCTTGAGTACCTACTTTACCTGCAATCTGATCATACGGTAAATAATCAAATGTGAGACCGTCAGGATTCATTGCCCAATATGAACGATGATATTCAGGATGATTCCAACTCCAAACCGGTGTGAACGCCCAAGCGGAATTAACTTTCTTAAAGAGGTATGACTGAGAAGCAGTAGATGTCACTTCCCAACCTGTGAAGATTACATATACATCTTTACCGTCAACTTGAATAAATTCGGAACCGTCCTTACTCTTTTTTAATTTCACGGCAGTATATTTTTTATCATTATCGCCATAGGTTACATCATTTTTAAGAATCATATCCTTCCAATCGGTATATAACCGTACTTTAGCTAAAACACGCTCTACATACACATTTACCGGAGATTTTTTTGCTTCATCTTCAGTCTTTTTGAGAGCACTCGCCGGTATATTCACTTCACAACAGAAATTATCCGAACCAAACACAGAACTTGTCATCAAGAACTTTGAGTCCTTTATATAACTATATGAACCAAACTTTCCTCGAAGTGTAGCAAGGTCCATGCTAGCCGTACCCAGTGCTATTTTCTCATGATTAATCACAGCGACCATAGATTTAAGTTGGTCTAAGTTGTCGCCCTCCCTGGTATTGATAACAATTACCGCATTCAACTTTTTCTCAATATTAGGCATATCCTGTCCGGCAGACTCAGTTTCGTCCTTTTTACAGTCATAGTAATTCGTACCGTCGCTTTTAACTGGACAAGGACTACCATTCTCCTTGAAAAAATAAAAACGAACCGATTCTACATCATTTTCAACACTTTCCCCTTCTTCATAAAGATCTCCGGACTGATCACCTGCCGCTCGCGTCCTAAAGCCAGTAGTATTCGTAATATCGACAGACATAAAACGAGCGTCAACATTAGTTTCAGAGAGATCATTCTCAGTCATGTCACTGTTGGAACAAGCACTAAGAACCATTATTCCTAACAAGTTCCAAAATAAATTTGATAACTTCATATAAGTATATATTAATGGATTAATAAATTATTTATCTATTTTATCTATCTCAAGCAAAATGATTTCAGCTTGTTGCACTCCTTTGTTCTTCGCCTCATTCAACTGCTTGCGTGCAACGGTGTAATCTTCAACAAGAAAAGCATAAACTCCACGAGCATATAGTGCCTCGGGTGAATCTCCCCCTTTCTGGAGATAACGCTTTGCATTTTCAACGTCTTTACGCTGCATTGCTGAGTTTGCCGCATTCAGATTGGCTATCTCATCGTTAGGATACATCCTTACAGCTGTTTCAAACACATCATTGAACTCAACGCTCCCCGGCTCGTAAGTCTGAGCCACAAGATAAAACTCATTGAGACTGAGTTTTTGAGGCTGTGTCTGCATGATACGTTTTATCTCTTCTACGTCACTAAAACTACGGATAGTATAGTCAATACGATAATCTGTGTGACGCAATGCAGGATAACAATTCTGCAATAGAAAACGATATTCTTCAGGATAAGTCCGTTTAATTTTTGCTTCTTTCGCGTCAGGGTCTAAACGACTGTCAATCATACCCAGTATCTCCGAACGATGCACAAGATTGGATTTTTCGACATATTGACGCAATCCTTTCCAATCTTCCGGTTCATACTCTGTAACAATCACACTGTCATTAAAATGATATAGTTGTTTGATATGATTCTTTAATGCAGCTGTACGACCTATCGCCAGATCCCGATTATGAGAATATGGACTTTCGGGAGAAGCGTAACCTTTGAGCCATACGGAAGTTATGACTACATCCTTGTCATTACGGACTGAATCAATAGAGGCCTGTATTTTACCGAGTTCGTATGTATTCCGCCGATACTCAGGATATATCACTGTCTTATCAACCGGAAAATCGATGAAAGCAGAACCGGAAAGTGAACGATGCTTAACAGTTTCTGCCTGCGGATGAATATAAAGTAACTGTGGACTGAAAGGAAGCGCTTCAACGTATGAGCCCAATGGATCGTTCCATTCCGCCAATAGCGTATTACAACAACCGTAATCACTGCGATACAACTCCAATGAGGCACCATTCATCCATTTATAATAGGGTACTATTGCATGATATACTACACTTTCAGGTTTCGAACGTGCTTTAAAAGACATTTCATCTTTGCCGGATAGCATACTCTCACCATTCCGTACATAATAATAATAACGCTGACGCCCATAAACGCCTACTGAAGAAAGTTCCAAGGTATCTACCGTACTGATAAAACGAGGAGTGAGCAATACGGCTCTATTGCTTTCCACATCCAGACGTGATAGATTCATATTCATATCAACTACCATATATTCACCGTTCCGTTCAATCTTCAGATTGTCGGCTATCACTCCGGTTGTTTGTTGGGCATTCAGCATACAACTTGTTCCAAATAAGGCTGTTATAATTAGGTAAGTTCGTTTCATAGCATACTCTTTTAGAATAAATAGACTAAATTCACCGCTGCTTTAGTGGGACCAAAGTAGTTGTGTGGTTTGTTCTTCTCTATCTTCTTTCCACACCCGGCACATTTAAATCGGTCATAACGGGTATAAGAATAGCCGACTCCTATCTCTGTTTCGAAATTCCAGTGCCGCCCTAATATCCAGGTATAACCGTAAGCAATACCTCCACCTAGAAACCAACCTTGATACCTAGTGTCTTTAAGAGTAGAAAAATCAGTACCAAGCAATTTGAAATTAATATCAATACCGCCTAAATTATACTGCCCGCCATGAACATGGATTCCGATAAAATGGCCTGCAAACCGGTCACAGAACCAATAACGAGCTTCAGGTTGCACCGCCCAATGTTTCCACCGACGACTATGCGATAAAGTCCATGCATTGAATCCTCCACTAACGTCTAACGTCCAACGCGGAGCAAGCCCTACCTCGATGCCTGCATTTATATTCATAAAAGCATCAGATAGAATATTAGTCTTTAACGCTACATCCTGCGCATTTACTGTATGAACCACACTTATCGTGGTCATTATCAGAAGAAAAATCCCTCGTTTCATTATTTGTGTGTATTCTTGTTCTTTATAATTATTGTAATTTCACCTTAAATAACTAGTCAAACAGACATAATAAAAATAAATTTTATCAGTAACAAAAAAAATACAGTTAGTGAAACTGTATTTTCTCTTTTTAATATGTTTATACTGATCGTTTGTTTGATAGGTTATTGGGATACTTCTCTTATCAAGAAAAGTATTAGACGATGCAAAGTTATAAAAAATGGGATATATGATATTATATTCAATAAGAAATTATGCTTTATAACAAAAAAAATTAGCTTCTTTTATTAAATGTTAAGCCGCTTATCATAACAATACAATATCGATATCTTAAAAAAAACAAACTTAGCTTATACTACTTACGTATAAATTATATTTAAATAAAATGATAGCAATATAGCAAATAGAGAAATAAAAAAGCTGAATAACTTTTACAGTTAGACAGCCTTTCGTTATTTTTTAACTAGCTTTTTCAAGAATACAACCTACCACTTATAATTAATACCGAAACTTAGCAATTCTTTCAACTGGAAGAAGCTGTCGCCTTCAGTCGGTTTGGAGCTATCGTCAAAACGAGTATGCACATAAAGTTTTGTGGACAAATAACGGTTCAAAATAAAGTTGAAAGTATTTTCCCATTCCACACGTGCCCAATGATAATTGGTCAGATAGTTGAGACGGGATTCCAATGTAACGGCAGTGATAATATTCCAATTGAATGTCGATTGCAATTGAGAACCGAAATCATTCTTTGAACATTTGCCTTTTTCCAAGCCGAATTTAGTTTCGTCTACTTCTGAATTACCGATGTAACGCAAGTTATAGGTCAATGGAGCCATAAACACGGAAAGGTTGAATTTCTTCTTGTTCAGTTTATAGTCCATACCGATACTGACTGCTAAATCTGCCGGAGACATGAAAGCAGAAACCAAATCTTCACTATTGGCCTTGTATCCATGGCAAAACTGAGTCTTGAACTCTGAAGAAATCGTATAATACCAATTTTTAAGTGCTCTTAAACCTAACTTATTATATAAGCGGAGTTGGTCGGTATTAAAGAGGTATTTATGGTATTCATCCGACGGAGTGGAAGTCATGCCCAACTTAGCTTCAAGCTGATTCTCGAACAAGATCTTCTCGTTGTCGTTGTAATTTGCAAATATCTGAAAAGTAGCTAATCCGGAGAAGTTACTTTCTCCTCCCTTATACCAGTTGTCCGAAAGGTGGTTCTGGCTGATCTGCAACGATCCGTTACCACCGGTCACCCACCAGTTAGGCTTGCTGATCTTAATATCGGCCTTCCCTACATTATCACTCATCTCCTCACGCTGAAACAAATGAATAACGTTTGCTTTCGGGGATATTTTCGGCTTCACATCCCGACGGAAAACATCACGGCTCATGATCCGGTCCTCCGTAGTAACAACCAATTCCGGACGTTTCAGATAAAGATCCATTAATGCGTTGTTGACCAATATATTGGCTCGTTTGGTTTTAGTAAATACCAGCGTATCATAAGGCAAAAGCTCTGCCGTCAGATTCGGAGTAGTATCCAACTGTATCGGCTTCCAGTCTATTGTAGAATATTGTTTCATCGGAGCATAATAATATGCCAATGGAGTAAACAGGCGGAAATAATCGGGATCGGAAGGAATATAACGTGCCGGCACAGAAGGATCATTCAGATAATCCAACTGAGCAATATACTTATTATATAAATAGGAAACTGTATCCAACTTAGGAGTCGGTCCCGACATATTGAGTTTCAGCATCAAATATTTCTGAAGCTCCGTTGAAAGCGTATCCGATCGCACCACCTTGGCTTTCGCCACCACTGTTGAAGACTTTGTTACCTTCTTGGAAGGCTTGACAGCCTGTACAGGAGCAATCTGCACTGAATCGGCCGGAATTATGGAATCTTGAACGGACTCCTGTGCAGAAAGCGGCAACATGAATAACAGCTGAGTAAAAGCTGAAAATAAAATAATAACTCTCTTCATATTTGTCTATGGTTTAGGATGCAAAGCTACATTATTTTGTTTAGAAATCATAGGATTCTTTCAAAATTGCATTTTTTAATAAAATTGTAGCCGCGAAAGTCTGCAATCTTCCTCTTTTTTTTATAATTTTGCGCTTTTTAAGTTCGTAAGAATTTGACTAAGTAAACAATTATTAAAACAGTTATAGCTGTGGGAGAAACAAAGTATATTTTCGTCACCGGTGGTGTTGCCTCTTCTTTAGGAAAAGGGATCATCTCATCATCCATCGGTAAGTTGCTGCAAGCAAGAGGTTATAATGTAACCATCCAGAAGTTTGACCCGTATATCAACATCGACCCGGGAACATTGAATCCTTATGAGCACGGAGAGTGCTATGTAACCGTAGACGGACACGAAGCCGACCTCGACCTGGGACACTACGAAAGATTCCTAGGCATACAAACGACAAAGGCGAACAACATTACTACGGGACGTATCTACAAGAGCGTTATTGATAAAGAACGTCGTGGTGATTATTTGGGTAAAACCATTCAGGTGATTCCTCATATCACAGATGAGATCAAACGGAACGTAAAGTTGCTCGGCAACAAATACAAGTTCGATTTTGTAATTACTGAAATCGGCGGTACAGTAGGCGACATCGAGTCACTCCCCTACCTCGAAAGTATCCGTCAGTTGAAATGGGAACTAGGCAAGAACGCTCTTTGCGTACACCTGACTTATGTTCCTTATCTTGCCGCTGCCGGAGAACTGAAAACTAAACCGACACAACACTCGGTTAAAGAACTTCAGAGCGTAGGTATCCAACCGGATATACTGGTATTGCGTGCCGAACATCCATTGAGTGACGGACTGCGTAAGAAAGTAGCACAATTCTGTAATGTAGACGACAAAGCCGTAGTGCAGTCTATTGACGCGGAAACTATCTATGAAGTTCCTATCCTGATGCAGGCACAGGGACTAGACAGCACCATTCTTGAAAAAATGGGATTGCCGGTAGGTGAAACTCCGGGACTCGGTCCATGGCGTAAATTCCTTGAACGCCGGCATGCTGCAGAAACAAAAGAACCGATCAATATCGCTTTGGTTGGAAAATACGACTTGCAGGATGCTTACAAGTCAATCCGTGAGGCTTTGTCACAGGCTGGTACTTACAACGACCGTAAAGTAGAAGTACATTTCGTTAACAGTGAAAAACTGACTGACGAAAATGTAGGCGAAGCACTGAAAGGTATGGCGGGGGTGATGATCGGTCCGGGATTCGGTCAACGTGGTATCGACGGCAAGTTTGTTGCTATCAAATATACGCGTACACATGATATTCCGACTTTCGGTATTTGTCTGGGCATGCAATGTATCGCTATCGAGTTTGCCCGTAACGTACTGGGATTTGCTGATGCCAACTCACGTGAAATGGATGAAAAGACTCCGCATAACGTGATTGACATCATGGAAGAACAGAAGGCAATTACCAACATGGGCGGTACGATGCGTCTGGGTGCTTACGAATGTGTATTGCAGAAAGGTTCGAAAGTTTTTGAAGCTTATGGACAAGAACATATTCAGGAGCGCCACCGTCACCGTTACGAGTTCAACAACGACTACAAAGCACAATACGAAGCCGCCGGCATGAAATGCACTGGTATCAATCCGGAATCGGATCTGGTGGAAATCGTAGAGATTCCGGCTTTGAAGTGGTATGTCGGTACTCAGTTTCATCCGGAATACAGCAGTACGGTATTGAACCCTCATCCGTTGTTCGTGGCGTTTGTGAAAGCTGCTATCGAAAACGAAAAGTAATTTATAATTTGTAATTAAAATAAGAATGGATAAAAATACCATTACAGGTCTCGTTTTAATAGGTATATTATTGGTAGGATTCAGTTTTCTGAGCCGTCCGAGCGAGGAGCAGATTGCTGCACAGAAGAAATACTACGATTCCATTGCCTTGGTACAACAGCAAGAGGAAGCACTGAAAGCGAAAACGGAAGCCGCATTGGCCAACAACAAGAAAGAAGCTGCAACAACAGCCGATTCTTCCGCCTTGTTCTTCAACGCCATGCACGGAACTGATTCTAAAATCAGCATCCAGAACAATGTAGCGGAAATCACTTTTGCAACAAAAGGCGGACGTGTATATTCAGCTACACTGAAAGAGTACATGGCACAGGATAAAAAGACACCAATTGTACTGTTCGACGGTGATGATGCTTCGATGAACTTCAACTTCTATAACAAGGAAGGGGCGATCCAGACAAAGGATTATTTCTTTGAAGCAGTGAACAAGACGGACAGTAGCGTGACTATGCGTCTGGCTGCGGATAGCGCAAGCTACATCGATTTCATCTATACACTGAAACCGGACAGCTACCTGATGAACTTTGAAATCAAAGCGACAGGTATGGCAGACAAATTGGCCAGCACTAACTATGTAGATATTGACTGGTCCCAACGTGCCCGCCAACTGGAAAAAGGTTTCACTTATGAGAACCGTCTGTCTGAGTTGACTTATAAGGTAACGGGAGATGATGTAGATAACTTGTCGGCTGCCAAAGATGATAGTCAGGAGCTGCAAGGACACATTGACTGGGTAGCTTTTAAGAATCAGTTCTTCTCTTCTGTATTCATCGCCGAACAGGACTTCGATAAGGTTTCCGTAAAATCAAGAATGGAACAGCAAGGCAGCGGATATATCAAAGATTATTCCGCTGAAATGAATACCTTCTTTGATCCTAGCGGAAAAGAACCGACAGAGATGCACTTCTATTTCGGTCCAAACCACTTTAAGACCCTGAAAGCGTTGGATAAAGGCCGTACTGAGAAATGGGAGCTTCACAGACTGGTATATCTGGGCTGGCCGTTGATTCGCTGGATTAATCAGTTTATCACAATCAACGTATTCGACTGGTTATCCGGTTGGGGCTTGAGCATGGGTATCGTACTGTTGATTCTGACTATCATGGTAAAAGTCGTGGTTTACCCCGCTACCTGGAAAACGTATATGTCATCTGCGAAGATGCGTGTACTGAAACCGAAAATAGACGAAATCAACAAGAAGTATCCGAAGCAGGAAGATGCAATGAAGAAGCAACAGGAAGTCATGGGACTCTACAGTCAGTATGGTGTGAGTCCAATGGGCGGCTGTCTGCCGATGTTATTACAGTTCCCGATTTTAATGGCCTTGTTTATGTTTGTACCAAGCGCTATTGAATTGCGTCAACAAAGTTTCTTGTGGGCGGATGACCTTTCTACTTATGATGCATTCATCACGTTCCCATTCCATATTCCGTTCCTGGGTAACCACCTCAGCTTGTTCTGCTTGCTGATGACGGTAACAAACATCTTGAATACGAAGTATACAATGTCGATGCAGGACACAGGAGCACAACCGCAAATGGCGGCGATGAAGTGGATGATGTATCTGATGCCGATTATGTTCTTGTTTGTCTTGAACGATTATCCGTCAGGCTTGAACTATTACTACTTCGTATCGACATTGATTAGTGTGGGAACTATGATTCTTCTTCGCAAAACGACCAATGAAACGAAATTGTTGGCTATTCTGGAAGCGAATAAGAAGGATCCGAAACAAATGAAAAAGACCGGATTTGCTGCCCGCTTGGAGGCGATGCAAAAGCAACAGGAACAGTTGCAGCAGCAAAGACAGAATAAGAAATAAGGAGAATTTCCTGAATATATTCTGAGAAAGCCGGACACCTATTTTTGGTTGCCCGGCTTTCTTTCTCTAATAATTAATCGTATGAAAACTAAATATACTTATAAACAAATCTGGACTATCGCCTACCCTATTCTGATTAGCCTGATTATGGAGCAGCTCATCGGCATGACGGATACTGCTTTTCTGGGACGTGTCGGCGAGATTGAACTGGGGGCATCTGCCATTGCCGGTGTATACTACCTCGCTATCTTTATGATGGCATTCGGTTTCAGTATCGGAGCACAGATTTTGATTGCACGCCGTAACGGTGAAGGTAATTACAAAGAAATCGGTCCGATCTTCTATCAAGGTGTCTATTTCTTATTGGTAGTGGCAGCTATACTATTTACACTGTCTATTGTATTTTCACCACATATCCTGAAGAATATCATTTCATCCCCACATATCTATAATGCAGCCGAAAGTTACATCCATTGGAGGGTTTATGGCTTCTTTTTCTCGTTTGTCGGTGTGATGTTCCGCGCATTCTTTGTAGGAACGACACAGACCAAGACGTTGACACTAAACTCAATTGTAATGGTGTTATCGAATGTGGTATTCAATTATATCCTGATCTTCGGTAAATTCGGGTTCCCGCAACTGGGTATTGCAGGGGCTGCTATCGGTTCGTCTTTATCGGAACTGGTATCGGTGATTTTCTTTATCATCTATACTTGGAAACGGATTGACTGCAAGAAGTATGCTTTGAATATCCTGCCTAAATTCCAGGGTCAGACGCTGAAACGGATTCTGAATGTTTCAGTCTGGACTATGATTCAGAACTTCGTCTCTCTGTCTACTTGGTTTATGTTCTTCCTTTTTGTGGAACATCTTGGAGAACGATCGTTGGCTATCGCCAATATAATCCGCAATGTATCGGGGATTCCGTTTATGATTGCAATGGCTTTTGCCGCTACCTGCGGTTCGCTGGTCAGTAACCTTATCGGTGCAGGCGAACAGGATTGTGTACGGGGAACTATCAGGCAGCATATCCGCATCGGGTATGTATTTGTAATTCCAATATTGATCTTTTTCTGTCTATTCCCGGATCTGGTTCTGAGTATTTACACGGATATGCCTGATTTGCGGGAAGCGTCTATTCCTTCTCTTTGGGTGTTATGCTCAGCCTATCTGGTTCTAGTACCTGCCAACGTCTATTTTCAGTCGGTATCCGGTACGGGAAACACGCGCACAGCCTTAGCTATGGAACTGTGTGTACTGGCAATCTATGTTACTTATGCAACCTACTTTATACTATATATGCGAATGGATATCGCATTTGCCTGGACTACGGAAAGTGTATACGGCATTTTCATTCTAATATTCTGTTACAGGTATATGAAGAAAGGAAACTGGCAGAAAAAGAAGATTTGAATCCTTTTTTCATTATCTTCGCAAGAAAATAAACATTTTTATAAAATATGAGACAAGCAAATCTATTTATGATGTCGGCAGCAATGTTGTTAGCTGCCTGCGGCGGAACAAAAGACGCGGGCAAAACGGATCAGGTGCTTATCGAAAAATCCGATATTAAGATCGAAGGGAAGCGTATGACGCCTGAAGCCCTTTGGGCAATGGGACGTATCGGAGGACTGGCGGTATCGCCCGACGGAAAGAAAATTGCGTATACGGTAGCATACTACAGTGTACCGGAGAACAAGAGTAATCGCGAAGTTTTCGTCATGAACGCGGACGGCAGCGATAACCGGCAAATCACCCGCACTCCTTATCAGGAGAATGAGGTGACCTGGATAAAAGGAGGAACGAAGCTGGCTTTCCTGAGCAACGACAACGGAAGCAGCCAACTATACGAAATGAATCCGGACGGTAGCGGCCGTAAACAACTGACCAACTACGACGGTGACATCGAGGGTTATTCTATCTCACCGGACGGCAAGAAACTGCTGTTCATCTCGCAAGTGAAAACCAAAGAAAGCACTGCCGATAAATATCCGGATCTGCCGAAAGCTACAGGTATTATTGTCACCGACCTGATGTATAAGCACTGGGATGAATGGGTGACAACTGCTCCGCATCCTTTCGTGGCAGACTTTGACGGTAACGGTATTTCCAATATCGTGGATATACTGGAAGGAGAACCATACGAAAGTCCGATGAAACCTTGGGGCGGCATTGAGCAGCTGGCTTGGAATACGACTTCGGACAAAGTGGCTTATACCTGTCGCAAGAAAACAGGGCTGGAATATGCTGTTTCTACCAATTCGGATATTTATGTGTATGATCTGAATACAAAGAAAACGGATAATATCACCGAAGAAAACAAGGGGTATGACACCAATCCGCAATACTCTCCGGATGGCAAGTACATTGCATGGCAAAGCATGGAGCGCGATGGATACGAAGCTGATCTGAACCGTTTGTTTATCATGAATCTGGAAACCGGAGAGAAGCGTTTTGTCAGCAAAGCATTTGAGTCTAATGTGGATGCGTTTGTCTGGGGCAACGATGCCAAGACCATATATTTTACAGGTGTATGGCACGGAGAAACTCAGATTTATTCTCTTGACCTGACGAATGATTCTGTAAAGGCGATTACTTCGGGTATGTATGATTATGAAGGGGTAGCACTCTTCGGTGACAAACTGATTGCTAAACGCCACTCAATGAGTATGGGTGATGAGATCTATGCGGTAGCATTGGATGGTTCTGCCACTCAACTGACACAGGAGAACAAGGAGATTTATGATCAGCTGGAAATGGGCAAGGTAGAAGGTCGCTGGATGAAAACGACGGATGGCAAGGATATGTTGACATGGGTGATCTATCCTCCCCAGTTCGATCCGAACAAGAAATATCCGACATTGCTGTTCTGTGAAGGTGGTCCTCAAAGTCCGGTAAGCCAGTTCTGGTCTTATCGCTGGAACTTCCAGATTATGGCTGCCAACGACTATATCATTGTAGCCCCGAACCGTCGCGGATTACCGGGATTCGGAGTGGAATGGAACGAACAGATCAGTGGTGATTATGGTGGTCAGTGTATGAAAGACTATTTCACTGCTATCGACGAGATGGCAAAAGAATCGTATGTAGATAAAGATCGTCTGGGATGTGTGGGCGCTAGTTTCGGAGGATTCTCCGTATATTGGTTAGCCGGTCATCACGACAAACGTTTCAAGGCATTTATCGCTCATGACGGAATCTTCAATATGGAAATGCAGTATCTGGAAACAGAAGAGAAATGGTTTGCCAACTGGGATATGGGTGGTGCATACTGGGAAAAACAAAATCCGGTAGCCCAACGCACATTCGCCAACTCTCCACACCAGTTTGTAGACAAATGGGATACACCTATCCTTTGTATTCATGGCGAAAAAGACTACCGTATTCTAGCCAACCAGGCAATGGCTGCTTTTGATGCCGCCGTAATGCGTGGTGTCCCTGCCGAGCTACTGATCTATCCGGATGAAAATCACTGGGTATTGAAACCTCAGAATGGTATCCTCTGGCAACGCACATTCTTTGAATGGCTGGACAAATGGTTGAAATAAAAAAACAGACGATTGAAGTCTCCTGAAACAGACCATCTGTTAGGGATGAACAGACCGTCTATTTGATACGAACAGACCATCTATTCGCAGTGAATAGATGGTCTGTTTTTTACCTCTGCATAAACCCCTGTAATTCAAGGCATAAGTATTGTTTTACTTCTTCCATCGGCACCTCCCGTTTCAGCTCCTGTTGCAGCGAAGTGACTCCTTTATCTATGAAGCCGCAGGGGTTGATATAACTGAAATATCGTAAATCAGTATTCACATTCAGCGCCAATCCATGCATGGTAACGAAATGACTGCTACGCACGCCAATAGCGCATATTTTACGCGCACGCGGCGTATCTCCCTCCAGCCAAACACCTGTTGCTTTCTC
>ENA-USYP01000981-USYP01000981.1-human-gut-metagenome-genome-assembly--contig:-NODE-981-length-24559-cov-6.887468_pt1 | contig 24559 bp, 13 predicted proteins | sample MGYA00250065_ERZ773512 | MGnify/ENA primary metagenome ERZ773512 (study PRJEB29103, sample SAMN06112003) | human gut metagenome | biome: human gut; feature: ankylosing spondylitis patient; material... | reverse complement strand
CCGATACCTGATTAACCGGCGGCGGATAACCCAATTGTTCAAACGACAACGAAAGGAAGAAACGATATGTCTTTTATTGAATTGTATCTGAAAATCAAAAATATGAGTCAACAAGATTGGGATATACTTGCTGAAGGGCTGAAATGGGCACAAGAGGTATTTCCTGCAATAAAACGAATTAAAATGCTGGGTGGAGACCCTACGTTACAGCAAATCTACGGTTATTCAGGATGGAATGAAAATCAAGGATATATTTCTTTACACAACCCGTCTGATAAAGAAAAGACTTTTTCTATTCATTTAAACAGGGATATAGGTATAATCAAGAAATTCCAGAACTTCTCAATATCTTCCCAGATCGGAAGAGCACACGTCTGACCTCTCGGTCATGACCAAGAAATTTCAAAACGACAATGGAATTACGGAGATATTTTAACTTTGAAAATACCGGCGAAAAGCATCAAATTACTGACTTTTAAAGAATAAGTAAAATCAAAATCCATAAATAGTAAAAATACCGGCAACCTGTCTTATTGATTATCAGATATGTTTGTCGGTATTTTTACTTAGGTAATATTTCCACAGGCAACGGTTTATAGCAACTATCTTATATTCATTGAAAAATCAGCGCCAAAAAAGAAGATTTTGGACATTTTCACCTCTCCCTTTACCCATCTCCAATGGAAATTCGGCTCGTTTATTCTGGCTATAAAAAGCCCTTTCGAGATGATTAAGGAGCATACATAACGGATAAGCTCTAATTTATTTAGAAAAAGAGTTGAAGCGATAATTGAACTGCAACATCACATAACGGGGTTGTGTGCTGAACAGTATATCTTCTATATAATTGGAGCGTACAGTTCGAGAGACTACTTTTCGCTGTCCTAAAATATCATGACCACGTAAACTGACAGTACCTTGCTTATTTTTGAATACAGTAATATTCAGGCGGGCATCCAACAAATGTTGCGGAGTATCAAAGCCATCGGAGTATCCAGTTTTCACATCGTATTTATAATCGACCAACAAGGTTATCTCTTTTGGGAAATAGAATTCAAGAGCAGCTCCTGTGTTGATATCAAAAGCGTTGACATTCATTTCGGTTTGTAGAGAATATCCAGCATAATTATAACGTATATTTTCTACTATACCGAGCTCAAACCATTTATTCCGGTAAGTCAACCTGAGTCTTTCCCGTAACCGGATATTATCGCTTACGTTTTTTTCTCCCGCATTATCTTTATCCGACAAGAAAGTAATCCTTCGGTCATAATTTCCAGTCGTGAAAGAACTTAACCTAAAATAAGCATTCAAGGGTTTACTGTACATAAACGTGAAATAACCGCCCCATATTCCATTAAGATTGATCGGCCGGGAATAACGTACACCTTCATCGATATATTGCACTTTATTCACAATAGAATTCCGTTCGATATTCATTCCCGCCGTAGCAGTTATTGTCTGTTGTCTCTTCTTATCGTAGTCATTATAAGTCAAAGCAAACCGAGTCGCCATAATCGGTTTCAGATCAGGATTCCCCTCACGTATATAACTGGGATTCGACTCATCCCGTACAGGCTGCATCTGTGCACCGGAAGGTTGGCGTGTATTACCAGACACTTCGACTTTCAGTATCCTCTCTTTCGAAAACGGACAAACAAGGTTGACATAAGGAGAGACATGAAATGTATTTTTCGATATCGTATAAAACAGTGTATCGGCCCTGTAATTATAGCTTTGCATGCGTGAAGGTTCTAATGTAGCGCCGATACGAAGATTTGCCTTTGCCCAAAATTTTCTTATCCCCAAACGTATGCGATGATTATTGAACACATTCTCAAAACGGTTGGTCTGGGAAGCGAGAGGGAGATACTGCTCCGTTTCAGTATCCCACTGTCTTGTATCTTTATCGGTCACAGTCGTGCTCCTGCTAAATCGATATAAAAGATTAAAGTGCAGCGTAGGTAATATGGGTTCGGAATAGCTTAACTTCAATCTGTATTCATTTTTATCCACTATACGGTCTGAATTTTGAATTGTCGATGAAGGAACGAAATTTGCGACATTTCCATCCTTAAAACGTTTCTTATCGGTTCGGGTATCTTCATCTGTATTGCTATGAGACAATATTCCGGCAATCTCAGCTGTCAGATTACGTCCTTTTTTCTGCATGTTTCGGCTAATAGTCAATACACCATTCAGGAAATAATTTTTTTCATCCGATTGATTATCAATATAAGCGCTATCTATCAACAACGTATCGGCACGAAGGGTTTGATAAAAAGCTTTCTCCGACTGGGCAGCATTTCCCCAAACAATATCGGGGCGGAAAATAATACGAGTTTTTTCGTTTAGCTGATAATCAAATCTCCATCCGGTTTTCAGTTGTGTAGAACGACTATCGTTATTCTGTTCTCTATTTACGGTGTTAAAGCCATTGGTTTGAAAATTTTCCCGATGTAAATTCCGATATTCATTTCGATTAAAATGTGCAACAAAAAGATTGCCGCTAACTTTCATTTTTTTGTTCCACAACCAATCGGTATAGTTCACACCTCCGGTATGGGTAGAAATAATCCCCTTTTTTCTTTGAGATGCTTGAGATACTTGCGATGCTATTTTAGAAGGCAGTCCTTTCAACATATCAGAAAAGCCCATGTTATTGGTATTATTAGAACCTATAATTCCGGTAACTCGCGTGTTATTTTTAAAACGATTTAATAAGGCATTGGCCTCATATTTTTCATCCGTACCTATTCCGGCAAGAGCAGTTCCGAACAAGCCGTTCCTTTTTTCTTTTTTTACTTTCAGATTGATTACATATTTACGATCACCATCATCGATACCGGTCATTTCTTCAAAATCGGACTTTTTCTCGACTACCTGTAATTTTTCTATCATATCTACCGGAAAGTTTTTCATGGCAATAGCAGGGTCGTCACCGAAAAATTCCCTATTATCGAGCATGATTTGTTTTATTTCCTGTCCATTTACAAGAATATGTCCGTCTTCATCAATTTCCACTCCCGGCAATTTTTTCAGAAGATCTTCTATAACAGCACTTTTTACAGTACGGAATGCAGAAGGAGAGTATTCGATAGTGTCGTTATTGATTGTTACACCCGATTGTTTTCCAACTACAACAGCTTCTTGCAATCTTACGTCAGAAGGAAACATGTCGATACGTCCCAAATATAGTGTATCTTTTTCGTTTTTTATTTCAAATGTTTTCTCAACAGGGCGATACCCTAAAAAAGAGGCTCGTAAAAAATATTTACCTTTATACAAACCTGAAAAACTAAATTTACCTTCTTTATTAGAAATTGTTCCCGACACAAAGGTAGTATCGGGCAAACGACTCAATTGTACTGTTGCCGCTTCGATCAAGAAGTTCGACTCAGAATCGTATAAAATACCCGAAATAGATACCTTTTGTGCATATAATGAAGAAAGAATTGGCAATTGTAAAAATATAATAATCAAAATAAGTTTGAGACAAAATTTATTTCTTATATCTATACATAAATCTGAGAACCTCATCAACAATTCTTCTCCTTATTTTTCTTACTTTTTCAATTTAAAAATCTTCTGTTCACAGAACAGCCATTTCCCCGCTCAATTGGACGATATCTCCTTTTTTCATTTTCAACAGTTTTGTTTTTCCCTTATATGATACAGTAAATTTTGTATCACGTTTCGCACGAAAAATCGCCGAAGTCAATATACCATTGTTCCACTTCAAGTCCACCGTAGAGCCGCATGCCAAATTAAGGCCTTTGATAGAACCTTCTGGCCATGCCGAAGGTAAAGCACGCAACAAATCCACACAATCTGTTCGGCTGAAAGCCAACATAGTAGCTACAATTTCCGGAATGCCACCATTACCATCGGTATTGAATATACGTCCATTCGGATCATGAGAAGTTATCAAACTGGGATTCATCTGATGTCCTGTCGCTAAAATCTTCAACCGCCCGTAAGCCTCCTCTGCCATACCTAAATAAGCGGCAGAAATCCCGTTTTGTATCCGACTGAATGCTGTTCTTTGGCTGACTCTTCGGGAATTCACTCCATCCAGCCCTTCGATTTTCAGAAGGACAAGCTTCTTAGCTGCAGAACGTAAAAGCGTATCTTTTTCAAAAATCGGATCAAAACTCTGAAAACAAGGATATAATTGAGAATGATGACGATGAGATTCCGATACACCTCTATCAGGCCATTCAGTAAGGACACCATCATTAATCGGAAAAGCCGGAAGTTTATTCAACATTTCTTTCCATTTACCGACATTCTCTTGTTCGATATTCAATTGTTCAGAAAAACGTATTAAATTGGTATATAACTCTTTAGCCACAGCAATATCCATAGTCGCATTAATTCCCGAAGTAGTTTCAGGATTATAAGAAGGAATAAATTCTACTTTGCCGTTCTTTTCTGTTCCTTTCAAAAAATCTTCATAAAATAAAGCTATTTCTTTCAATAAAGGCATACAGCGCTTTTTAAAAAAATCCATATCCTGCGTATAATCAACATATCGAGTGAAAAAACTTGATAGCCATCCACAGCCCGCAGTCCAACAATTACCCGGCCAACGTTCCCAATGTAACATTAATGCCGTATTAGAAGCACGAGCATTTGTCAACACCCCCCTACAACCATAGATGCGTCCAGCATTAAGACGCCAATCAGGATAAAAACTTTCAATTGTACGAAAATATCCTTCCATCAAATCTGTCAAATTTCCGCTACAAGCCGCAGCCATAGCAGACTGAACATTCGTATCAAGAGTATAATCTCCAGACCATGCCGGAGACCACGATCCTGACCATATACCTTGTAAAGTCGGCAAGGTTTCCCCTGCAGAGCATATCAACATATACCTCCCTGCATCATACATTTTTTCCATTAAAGCCCGTGGGAGGATACTCTTCTCTTTAGATTCCGCTAAAAGTTCTGTTGTTGTCTTGCGATAATCATCACCGACATTCAGGCAAAAAGAGACACGGTCAAATAATTCGCTATGAATCTTCGCATGATTCTGCAGATCGTTTTGGTAAGAATAATCACTTTTTTCCAGCGATTCTTTCAATTTTGGCAACAACGCTTTCGAGTCTTTTTCTGAAAGATAAAAAACCACCGAACTTTCTGCTAACTCCGGAATAGGATTATAAATCCCCGTCTTTTTAAAAGACGGATTCTCCGGAGAGTATGCCCAGGCTTCACTTTTCTCTTTCGGAAGAGGAGTTCTCCAAGGTACTATCCGCATGATCAGCATAATCTCTTTGGCTCCGTCAATTTGTACTACATTACCCAATGTTTTCGCACTTCCACCTTCCTTTAAAATTCTCACCCCGGCATCATATCCTCCTTTCCCTTCAGTATATACATTATGATACCCTACCCACTCAGGAGATATTTCTATATGATCATCTATCAGTTCCTGTCCTAATGCCGGAAACTCTAAACAGCATGTTCCCGGACCACTTATATACAAATATATAGCATTTTTTTCACGAGAAACAAACATTCGTCGAATAAATTCTCCATTGTCACCTTTCCAGCGCGTTACTACTTCACCAGTACGGAAATCTTCAGTTCTGGAATATTCCTTAATTTCTCCGTTCAACGGCTGTTTTATATTGATAAAAAAACCGGGATGACTCGGATCCGTATCAATAATACCCGGAAAACCTTGTTCCTTCGCCTTTTCCACAATAAAATTTTGTGCTTTAGTTCCCCCTTTTTCTCTGTAAATTTTTCGAAATTCTGGAAAATACTGAGCCAAATCCGGCACTATCTCCCTACTGCCATAAGGTAGAAAAAGACGACAGTGATTCGCTATAAATACCTCTTGTCCCGGTTCTCCATATAACATCGCTCCCATCCTACCATTGGCAGTCACAAAAGCGTCTTCCCATTTTTTACCCGGAAGCTTTTCATAAGCTCCGTGCCGAGGAATATAGACTTCACTCTGAGCATAACTAAAACCGAAAAATAAAGATATAGTTCCTAATAAAAATCGGCTCAAAACCTTTCTCATTGTATAATTTTCCTTATAGTTATCAACTCCACTCATAATTCCGACAAATTCCGTATCTGTTCTACACTAAGTTCTACCGCAGGGGCAAACGCCTTGCTCGACATATAAGCTTCAATACTGTATAATAGCTGTTGTGCTTCAGGACGTTTGCCCAACTTATTCCAAAAATCTATTCCGGAGACCAACAAACTACCGTTATTCACCTTCACTTCAAACAATAAGGCCAAAGGCCTGTTGGTAAACCAATCGTCTATAACTCGAACTAAAGGTGTTATCGACGCAGAAATTTTTGAATATTCTATTGCAGAAGAGAAAGTCATGGCATCCCACCACTGATAATCACTATGGTACGATGTCGGGAAATAATTAAATACCGGATGTTTCGGATTACATAAAATACCTAATGTATGAGGTGGTTGATTTCCGGTCCATGCCGTATTCCAAAAAATGCTAGAAAACCCGACACGTACATTTCCTCCGTATTCTTTAGATAGAGAACCTTTTTTTAAAGAAAGTAACACTTTACCTCCTTTATTCAGGACAGCCAATGTTTTTGCATCGAGAGTATCGGTCAACAAAATATCATTAGAAATTAAGTCTTTCTCTTTTTTACCCGGATATACCCAAATATGCCAATCATTCTCATATTCTCCCATTGTAACCTCAAACGTCATTTGTTTCGGTTCAGAAATGCCGGACAACGGTATAGAAAAATCTCCGACCTCAAACCGATCTCCGACAGAGATATTCACCTCTTTCCATACGCCCGACTTATATACCTTTCCTTCACTGTCTTTAAAAGACCAACCGACATTTGCATTCTTTACGGGACGTGCTCCATAATGTGCTATTTCTACCCGGCCCTGCAATGTCTCTTCATTCGTATATATAAGTTTGGGAAGTCTCACTAAAAGTACTGTTTCACTACAAAAACGCCTATATTCAGATGCTGTCGTATAACCTTTTTCTTCCCAAAAAGCATCTAAGACTCCGACTAATGCCGTACCCTGACCAGGGAAATCAGCAAGTCCCAATAATTGAAATCCGGTCATATTTTTCGTACGTAACGCAGCTTCAATATCTGCTTTATAGCATAACACCTGCAATTTCCCCGATGCAAGCAAGAAGCTATCGGCTAAATGAGCCAAGCCATTATTCCTCAAACTTTCTCTAAATATTTCAAAATTCTTCGCACACATCACGCCGTCATATTTCTTTATCTCCCGAAAATTCGGATACACACACCATTGTCCCGTTTCATGACAAATCATCGGTTGATTATATTTTGCCACATAACCGGAAAAATCAAAATCCGTTTGGGGATTTTTCGCATTAATGATACTTTTCAGACCTGCACCCCATCCTTGAATTCGAGGTCTCGCATCACTCAAAAAATCATTTACCGGCAGATTGGGCCACCCTCCGGCAGAAGAATAAAGTCTCCTATCATCTTTCTTTTTCCAATTCGATACGAAATCTGTTAAAAAGGGAGAGCTTTTCTTTTTAGCCGGTTCATTTCCGGCCATCATCATACAAAAAGAGGGATGATTACCATATTCCCGTACCATCGCTTCGCTTTCTTTCCAGAGATACGTATCTAAGTCTTTTCCTGCTCCTATCTGATTAGACCATGTCGAACACTCTACTTCAAGATACATTCCCAACTCATCTGCAGCGCAGAAAGCCGCTTCCGGGGGACACCACGAATGAAACCTCAGATGATTCAATCCGTAACTCTTACAAGTAGTCATAATCTTCTTCCATGAACCTTTGTCCGTAGGAGGAAAACCTGTCTTGGGAAATGCCGCACAATCTAACGCACCCCTGAAAAATACCGGTTGTCCGTTTAGCAAAATCTCTTTATCCCGAACTCTTATTTCCCGCAAACCGAACTGTTCTGTTATTATATCTTTCGTCCCGAAAACAAGATCCTCCAATTCGACAGTCAAATCATATAATTTCGGACTAAATTCATTCCACAACAATGCATCTTCCCCTACAAACAAAGAATCTTCTAAACTAGTAACACCCGGAGATAATTTGATTTTTCGTTTTACCGTTTTTTTATTTGCCGAAAACTTTATTTCGGCATTTATCGTTTTATTTTCCCGATTTTGCAATAAAACTTTTATCTGAATCGATTTTTTACTTATATCCGGAAATATATCCGTTCTACTCACATTGATCTGCGGACGGGCGATTAGACACATTTTACCGATTACTCCATTCCAATTGCCTTGTGTATGGTCAGAAATACTATGGGCATTCTCTCCGGGATTTATATTTTTTATCCTGTTGTCTACCCGCAACATTAGCTCGTGTGTTCCCGGAGTCAATACCTGAGACAAATCATAACGGTGCGGAGTGCTGAGAGAATTTTGCATACCAACTTCTACTCCATCGACAAACAAAGTCGTTTCCCAATGGCAACGTTCCAAAAAAAGTTCGATATATTTTTCTTTCCACTCTACCGGTATTCGCACCTCTTTTTTATACCAAGCCTCACCTTTGTAGTATTTTACAGGCTGCAACCAAAAAGGAACTTTTATATTGTCCTTTTGTCGATAAGGAGCATATTCCTTATCTGTAAAATAAGCCCGGTCAACAATATTTCCGGTCCAAGGTGTCTCTACGGTTACATCGTTTCCCAATCCATTCGATGTCATAGATCCGGGTAACATTATTGTTTGAGACCAATTACCCTGATTTGTCGTAAATTGCCAATTCCCAGAAATATCGATTTCATTTTTCTGAGCAAATGATGCAAAAATAGTTATTGAGAATAGCAGTCTAATAACCAAAACAGTTTTAAGAAAGATTTCAATATGTTCTACCAACAATTTTTTCATGACTCTCAGCGAATAATAACTTTCTGCACGTTATTCCCAATCTTATTCTTCAACTGCACTATATATACTCCTGATGGAACAGGAATTTTTATATTCCCCGCATTAAAATTTTTTGAATATTTTAAAAGACCTATTTCAGAAAAAACCGATATTGAAGTTGGGGTTACCGTATTTACACAAATACAACCATTTTCTGAGAAAACATGTGATCTATTTTGGGAATCTATAATATTATCTATAGAAGAGACATCTTCAACTTTCTCCATGGTAAAAATAAATTGCTCATCAGAATCCACCAATTCTCGATAATCACTTTTCTTAATTTCACTTTTATCCGTATCGACTGTCCAATGAGCACCTGATTTACCATCAAATTGTATAGCATATTTAGTTCCATTATACCGAAAATTAACCATACGCAACAAATGATCGTTTTTGGTACGATTAGTAATTTTTCCCCTTTCTGTCATAATACGATCATCTAACTTACTTATAATCTTATAACGACCGGTAACATCATCTTTTTCTAACGTAAAAATTTGGGCATTTATATCTGTTGTTCGTTCTACACAAAACTTTAATTGAGTATTATTAGGAGAATTATCATTTGTAAGATATTTATCTCCTAATTTAATATAATAATCACCCGGCTCTATTTCGTTTACTCTCCAAAGATTTTTTGTTCCTCTAAAAGTCGTTGCCGCATTACTCAATTTAATAATTCCGTCGATTATTTCCTCGTCAGTCATTGAAAGAGTAAATTTTTTAGCATCTTCAACAGCATTTTTAAAATCATCATATGCAGATTGAGGATATTCATATATACCCTTGCCCACACTTACCTCTGATAAAAAGATCTCGGCAGCAGCGATATCTTTCTGTAAATTAGCATAGGTATTCATTTCGTCAAAATAACTCAAGTCCCACTCATCACTCCACTCTATTTTCAAAATTCCATTGTCAAATTGTATTGGCAACCATACATGTGAAGCAGTAATAGGATTATCCGGCATCCAACGATCACCCATAAAAATATAAGCATTTTTTTTCCCTTTGACCGGTAAAATAAACGTACTTTGAGATTTAAATGTCTTATAAGCCAAATCACCTATACAAGGATTCGGAAACTCTTTCCACGGTCCCATTATATTTGTTGCAGAAAATTGACGGGCAGCATTCGGAGTCCACCCAGTACAATCAGAAGTTATCATATAATAGCGATTGTCTCTTTTAAATATAGCCGGAGCTTCATTATTTCCACCCGGAGCTATTCTCTCAAATCGCCCAGTATAATTTAAATAATCATCTGATAATTCTGCAATATGTAATGTCCTATTTCCCTCCGATGAATATATATGATAGGCTTTTTTTGTATCGGGATCAACAAACAAAGTCATATCCCGGGACATATGTCCTCCCTTATAATCATTTAATATATTTCCAAAATAAAACAAAGTTTCAATCTTAGATTCATCTCCATTCAAAGAAAGAGGGAGTTTTCCCGGATTAGGCCGAAGCGATTTATGAAATGTATAAGGACCAGTAACTTTATCAGCCGAAGCTATACCAACTCTTGCAGCAGCATAACTTTGGCCCTTTAACTCCAAATGGAAATACATAACAAACTTTTTTGTTTTCTCATTATAAATTACTTTTGGCCGTTCTATTATACAACCTCTTTCTATGTCAGAACCAGACCCTTCCGGATCAACAGACAAGGCAACACCTTCAGATTTCCAATTATAAAGATCAATCGATGAATAACAACGAACACCCACCAATGCCGTATTATCAGTTTTGTCTTCTCCAAACCAATAATAAGTATCTCCAAACAAGAGAATTCCTCCACCATGAACATTAATATGCTTGAAATCACCTTCATGTTCAGAATCATTAGCAATCCAAGGATACAGACCTGGCTTAAATGATTGATACAAATTTTGTTGTGAACTTACTGAAAATGCGGTAGATAATACAGCAAAAATAATAAACAAGTGCCTCATACTATATTGAAATAAAATTTTTACTTAACTAATGACAATCTTTACTGTCCGGTTCGTTTCTTTTCCTGAAACCGAAAGTAAATATACTCCGGAAGCAAAATTTGAAACCGGCATATTAACTACGCCAGCTTCAAAACTTTGTTGCAACAAGACTTGGCCCTGCGTCGAAAGCAATCGGGCAGTACCGCTTTCTCCAGATTTGATATACAAGATTTTATTTTGTATCCAATATGAAAATAGATTTTCTCCATTCACCGAAGTGTTCTTTATTCCTAAAGAAGGATCATCAGACAAACCGTACTCCAACCACGCAGTTACTCCTTCGGCATTCACATTTGTCTTAAAACGTATCCATCGTGCCTGGAATCCTTCAGGAAACTCATAAGTTACCGTTTCGCCAGATTTTACATTAAACGTACTATATTCCATCCAACTTCCGTTTCCTGTAGGGTCTACTTCTACGGTAAAAATTACATCAGTATTATTCTTATGAGATAAAGACATTTTTTTTGTATCATAAAAACCTATCAAATAAGGATCAGATGCTACTCCGGCTTTTACATTGTCGTCTTTCAACGGACCGCCTACCCCCACCGGTTTACCTAATTTCCACAAATCATCGATAGCTCCTACCCAAACCGCAGCTTTCTTATCATCCGATATTACAATATGCGGATTATTTTCACCTTCTTCCGGAGTAACTCCCGACATTACCAACATCCCCCTATACGAGGCATAGTCATTTATACAATATTTATGTGAAGCTATCGGACGTATTTTTGCATATCCATCGGCATTTTCTGCAGGAAGTTCGTAAAATGTCCCCATACAACTGAACAAATCTCGTTCTGTCGCTATCTCACGACACATCCTCAATCGACCTTGTACAGTAGCATTCGCAAGCTGCTCGTTACTTATAGGAAGTCTCCATCTCCGTTTACTATCATCAATAATCAATACCGAACTTTCATCGATTGTAATATCGCAAGAAGCCGGGATGGGGATAGCCTGCCCGGTACGCATAAATGCAGCGGTATCAGAATTTTCAACCGCAACCAATTCGAGTTTGTCGTTCATCTCATAATAACCAGTTTCTGACGATATATCAGTACCCATTGTATTGGCCAACAAGCCGAGTTTCCGACAATTACCGCCCAAACTGCAAAGCAAGCCCCCTGTGGAGTTTCCGGTATTTCCAGATAATGCCAGTCCTGTAAAAATTTTATTGGGAGTCGTTGTCCGAGTTTCTTCTTCGGTATATGTAAAGCTAACCGTTGCATCGCAATCCTTATCAGTCTTCACACGAATCCATTCACCTTGTTCCGATTCCGAGAAAGAAAAACAGAGAGATTTCCCGGCATCCACAACTTGCTGTTTCAGCGTTTTCCACTCACCAATTCCTTTTTCGTCAACCTCAAAAGTAAAAACGACAGCCTCAGAACTATTATTTTTTATCCAGCAATTTCTGTACTTCCAACCGGCAAACAGGAACGGATCAGAAGGCATATTCGCCTTGACTGTTTCTTTCTCATCTTCCCAAACAGAGCCGCAAACTGTCGCTATACCTAATGCATCAGGGGTTGTCAATGACGTAAACCACAAATTAGAGTTAGACTGCCCAGGACCTGCCGCCGAACCTTTTGCCTTGCGAGTATTCAAGAATTCTTTTTGAGCTGTATCATCGCATCCGAAAACAAGCCGGTCATTCCAACGAGCAAAATCTCCTATTACTTTCAGATAAGCAGAGCGAGGCCTTACTCCGGCAGATTTTTTTGCAGTAAATGTACCGGGAAAACGCCAAAACATACCGTGCATCGTCATCAAGTAATCAGGATTCTCATCCGTTCCGATATTCCGTATACGAGGCCACTCGGTATTCCAACCGTGCGCTCCGTCATAACTATGGCTCGCTTTAGGCAAACGAAAAAATGTCCACCCGTTTTCTGGATCTCGAACTCCCAATAACAAAGATTTATAATCCCATCCTATTGTCCACAAAGGATCGGTTTCCGGATGAGTATTGCCATAAATTCCTCCAGGCCCTGTAATCTCCGTAAACTGATTTCGACGTATTTCTTTCCAAGCAGAGCCATCCCATTCGGCTAAAACGCCCGAAGTAGAATTGAAGCTTCCATATCTTTTTTCTCCATTATTCGCAAAACATAAAACTCCCTGACCGGAATATGCACCCTTGCCATGAGCCCCATTTAGATTCGCTCCTCCTGAAACTTTCCCATTCTGGTTATCGGGATACAAAGTAGTCACTGCTAAAGTATTCACATCAACTTCATAAAACCCCTCTTCCATTGTAGCATAGTAAATTTTATTAGCCGGATCTGTCAAATGGCGAGCATTGGCCGTATGACGTCCCGGCATGCCGTTCTTTTTAGGAGATATGGCACGTACGGTACGGTCTGCGGCAATAGCATACGGACCAATAAACAACTGATTGCTTTCTTTATGAATCATACGATTGGCAGGTGTACCTCCTACACTCTCATCCCGCACAATTTGCTGTAAATCGGGAGTTATCTCATACAACTTGTCAGTTGAGCCATTCGGCAAATGAGGACCGTACGTAATCACCCATAACCGATCGGCCCAAGGTACTACAGCTCCTATGCCACATTCGCCCTCATTATTATAGACTGCCAAACTCGGATAAATACCGGATATAGATTTCGGTTCATCTATTTGAGCATAGCTACCATTACTATAAAAACAGACCAAGGCCAATAGCAATAAAAATTTTATGTTTTTCATATGATATACATTAAAATATAAAACTAATTCTTAATGCGATATCCTTTCCAGCCATAATAAACACAGAACAGGAAGCACAACAAAGGTATGATGTACGCAACTTGATAAACATATCCGTAGTGATGCATCAAATAGGCCGTCAACTGGGGGATGCAGGCATTTCCGACAATCGCCATTACCAAAAATGCAGAACCGCTTTTCGTATCAGATCCTAAATCTTTAATTGCCAGTGAAAACTGGGTCGGATAGATAATGGACATAAAAAAGGAAATACCAAGCATCGCATAAATTCCGGCTTCACCACCGAATATCGCCAAGATACCGCACAAGAGTACACAAGCCAATGCATATACCAAAAGCATATCTTGAGGGCGGAACTTGACCATTAAAAACGTTCCTATCCAGCGTCCGAGGAGGAAACAGAGCATATATAATCCGAAAAAGGTCGTAGCGGTCGCCTCTGAAATGCCGGCATACGTACAACAATACACTAAAAACAGACTATTGATTGCCGTTTGGCCTCCATTATAAAAAAACTGAGCTATTACTCCCCAACGCACATGCGAACGTTTCAATACTTTGAAATTAATCAGCTTGTCCTGTTTTCTCTCTTCCGAACTTTCTTCCTGAATACGAGGTAATTTCGAAAAAATAAAGACAACAGCTATGATAATAAGAATAAGAGAAAGTATTAAATACGGAGTTTTCATGGCATCCGTTTCAAACTGAATATAACCTTCCCAACCTCCCGGATAATCGATCGGTAAACTCTCTCGGGTATAATGGTTTCCACTCAATACCAACTTACTCAAAAACATTGCAGAAATAAATGCTCCCAACCCATTGAACGATTGTGCCAAATTGAGTCTTCTCGAAGAGGTAGAACTGTCACCCAATACCGAGACATAAGGATTGGCGGCAGTCTCTAAAAAACACATACCCGTAGCAATTATAAAAAAGATACACAGGTAAGCCCAATATTCTTTCAAGATAGCGGCAGGGAAAAAAAGCAATCCTCCGGCAGCCGCCAATAACAAACCGAATATAATACCGGCTTTATAACTGTATCGCTTCATAAACATGGCGATAGGTATGGGAAATATAAAATAGGCCAGCCAATATGCCGACTCTGTGAAAGAGGCTTCAAAGGCGTTCAACTCGCAAGTTTTCATCAACTGCCGGATCATCGTCGGCAATAAATTACTACTAATAGCCCATAAAAAGAAAAGGCTGAAAATCAATGCCAAAGGCAAAACATAACTATTTTTTTTCATTTTTCTATTATTTAAATTCCACACAATAAACAAGAACCGGTTGTGTCGGAATATTCACCGGCTGCTCAATTTTCAGGAAATCATCCTGCTGGCTAAAATTTATCTTATCAGAAGAGCCGAGTAAAGAAATTTTTCTCACAGGCTGATACCCAAGCGCATTTTTGCCTAAAGATTCGACGACCAGTTCTCCTGTAACTTTTTCCATAGAAAAGATATACAGTTTTCCGTTTTTTTGTGTAAAACGAATGTCTCCCGAAAGATACTTACGGACATCTTTTATCCCTTTGCCCTTATTAAACTTAGCAGGTTCCATCTCAATTTGCATTGAGGGGCCTTCCCCATATACCTTCCAAGGGCGAGTTCCCCAAATAGCATTCCCATTAATTTCCATCCAAGAAGCCATCTCTTCCAGAATATTCAAAACGTCCTGTTCGATATCCCCTGCCGGTGTCTGTACGACATTAAGCAACAAATTGCCATTCTTACTGACAACATCTACAAGCAATTGGATTATCTCTTTAGAACTCATATAATTGTTTTTTTTACGATTTCGATAAAACCAATCTCCTATTGACGTATCGGTCTGCCAAGGATAAGGACTTATCTCTTTAGCAACTCCTCGCTCGAAATCCACCGCAAAACGCCCGTCATTCCGTTCCCATTTTGCCGTATATACTACCTGATTAGAGTTGTTCCGCCTAAAATCCTGATTATAATAATAAGCCAACATACTACGTCCCACATCTCCAAATGGAAGGTTGCCATCGGTATACAACAAATCTGGATGGTATAAGTCTATCAACTCGGTAATCCTCTGCAACCATATCTGTTGCCTCTTAGGATCTGATGTGTACCAACCTTTATCTCCGGGAATCGATTTATCATGATACAAATCCTGATACCGAGGATCATTCCCATCATAAGGAATACCCGCCTTATCGCCTGTACGGTCAGATTGATGTGAAGTCTGAAACCAAGTAAAACTTGCACCCAAATGTTCAGATACACCAAATTTCAGACCTTCTTTCTTAGCCGCTTTTTGCCACTCTCCCACTACATCCCGATGCGGTCCTATTTTCACCGAATTCCACCGATGAGTCGGAGAATTCCAAAGTGCAAAATTATCATGATGTATCCCCATGCTAACGAAATAACGTGCACCGACTCGCTTGAATAATTTCATAAGCTCTTCCGGATTCCACTTTTCGGCTTTCCACAACGGCAGTATATCTTTATACCCAAACTCCGATGGGTGTCCATATTTCTCGACATGGATTCTATAAATTTTTTTCCCTTGTCCATACATTTTTTGGGCATACCAGTCGCCTTCTCCGGGTACAGCCTGAGGTCCCCAATGCGACCAAATACCAAATTTGGCATCCCGGAACCACTCCGGGAATTTATACTGACGCAAAGACTCATCTGTCGCTTGAAAGACTTCTTTATCTCTACAAAGCAGAGGGGTACATAAATACCATAAAAAAAACAAAATAAGACCTGTGTGCTTCATAGTAATTATTCTTAACTCATTTATATAGATAGAACATTCGGTCCATCAATTGCCATTTTTCGTCTGAAGAGGCATTCGGATCGGTACCTTGCAACAAGGCCATATAAGCTTCCCATTCGGCCTGACGCGGAAGAGTATTGAGACGTTTCATTGCAGACTTCCAATCAAAATCCATAGGTGTCTCAACAATCATAAAAAGCAAATTATCCTTTATGTAAATTTCCATTTCAAGTATACCGACTTCCCGAATTCCCTGCCTTATTTCCGGCCAAGCCTCGGATTCGCTATGACGGCGAACATATTCAGCAATCATTTCTGGGTCGTTCTTCAACTGTAAAGTCTGACAATACCGTTTTGTAGGAAACGGATACGAATTAGAGGGATATCCTTCTGTCTTTTCCATAATCATCTTTTTTTAATGTTATTTTTTTATTTGATATTTCTCTGATAATCCTAACATAACAGCGCATAAATACTCTTTTTATCAACAAAATTTTACCGATATAAAAGTTCTATCTACAATGAAATCAGATCAACTCTAAAAACTACTGCTCTCCTCTATCGAAACAGAAAAACATTCTCGAAAAATTTTTCAAAAAATAATATCCTGTAAAAACACTCAGAATAAAAGTTCTCATATCTTAAAAACAGAGTTTTGGCAGCTTCTTTTTCTATTCGGCAAAACAAAGCTTCATTATTGCTGTTCACAAATTACATTTCTTAATTTACCTTTGAAACCATTCGATCCATCACCTATTTGCCGTAGGGGAAAAATCAACGTTTCGTAATATTTCATATATTCTACACGATTTTTATGGAAAGTTTTCATTACACGGCCTTCCAATCGTTCTTGCAGTTGTCCGTTCACATACAGTGAAGTACCCTTATAATCTCCTTCTATACGAATGTCTGTCCACTTTTCTGTCGGTAACCGATAAGAGTTAAAAACGAAAGTATAACCATCGCGACCGAAAGCAATCCGGTTAGTATTTTCCCAATTGGTATATATTACAGAATGAGGACCTTTAAATAAAACACCGCTGATATTAGAGTCCTTATCCGGACAAATACTAAATGATACCGTATAAGGATATCCCACTTCGGCAAGCGAGGTCATTAATGTATCGGTACCATTAAAGGTATAGACCTTATCAGGTACGGTCAATTCTGTTTTACCCGGAATACGAGCCAACAAATTGACACCTGGAGCTTCGGGCATGATGCGACACAGTGCTTCGAATTTTTCGTAAGGCACATCCTGATTCTTTCCTCTCCATAATTTTTCTGATAACACTTGTACTGCCGGGAAAGATCGCAAATGTATATCCTGCTCTGAGATGCCATTACCGCAGAAATCATTCCACACGGCAAACATTCCTCCCAGCACTCCGGGAGTCCCCTCTGGCAGTGTTTGTCCACGATTCATCACCCAAAGCGACCAATTTTCATAAATCCATTTACCATCAAGAAAATCATGATAATAGTTAGCTCCGGGTACGATATAAAGATAAGCATCACACATATTGATCAACTTATATCCATCTTTCAAAGCGGCTTTCGGATCTATCCAACGTGATGACCAGGCGTTCATAATAACCCCGTCGGCCTGCACCGGCGTTTTTCCTTCCAATCGTTTCAATCCGCCCCACATACGTGGAGTTTTACCGGATTTTGCAATGAATTTCAAGTAACGATCGGTAAAATACCGATACTGTTCCGCATCTCTTTTATTGTACTCATCGGCTCCCATATGCACATCAGGACCGATAAAAACCGGATGTTCTCCGGAAATATACTCACCCAGCAAACTGTCAAGAAACAGATAAGTTTCTTCCTTATACAAATCCAAATGATCCATACCATGTCTACGGCTGGCTATTTCTGGCTTATAATGTGTAAAAGCCAAAGAATGAGCCGGAATATCAATCTCCGGAATCACATTCACACCATAATCTATTCCCATTTGCTGCAGGGCAGTAAACTCTCTTTTGGTATATGAGCCATCTTTAGCAGTCAATCCCGGGAATCGGCTGCTTTCTAAACGGAAAGCTGCATACGTCCGATTCCAATCGTCATTAAAAACTGACGGGATCCATTATCATTCAAATGAATCTGAAACTCGTTCATCTTGTAAAAAGAAAGAATCTTGATATACTGTTGCAGATACTCCAACGTAAAAAATTTACGTCCCACATCCAACATAAACCCTCGATTGGGAAAAGAAGGATAATCTCGAGCGACACCTCTGGGCAATACCCCATTTTCCGTACTCAAAATCTGCAATAAACTACGAGTCCCCCAAAATACACCTTTTACAGTAGACGCCGAAATGGCTACATAATGCTGGATGTCCATCACATAACCTTCCTCGCCCAATTCTGCATCGGGCTCTGTCAGCGAAAGAGAAATCTCGTTCTTTTCAGGTTTCCCGGTTCGTACAGCATAGCTCCAACCAAGCATCTTGTTTAAATCATCAGCCAAAATGCGAGCGGTAGTTGTCAACTCGTCTTCGTCAGAAATATTCAGAACGATATTTCCTTGCTTGGGTAATGACAGTTTACCTTTACCACCTTTCCATTGTTGAAGGGCAGGAATAACCTTTGGCATAGGTTCTTGAGACCATGTACGTAAACAGATACAAAACAGAAAAACTAAAAAAACAAGTTTTCTCATGCTGTAAACAGTTTTAATTCAACATAATTACTCTTTTATCTGTCATGGCACATAAAAAGGCTTATTGATAAGAGGGTTATGCGATTTCAACATTTGTTCATCGAAGAAGTCGGCTTCCACCACCGGCATGGCCTTTCCGAAAATAACCATATCCTCTCGTAAGGGCTTCAATTCTTGAGGCAAGAACTGATGATAATAGCCCATTTTATCCAAGATATCTCCCACTAAGGCCGTAAAAAGCTCGGTTTCGGCAATATGTGCCAAATCCTTAAAATTCTCAAATACCATTTTTTTGATTTTATTATTGCAAATACAGCCTAATTCGACGTACTCATTACAAACTTGCAATTTCCGTAACGATTCATCTCCAGATTTACAACCTTATCCGTACCGCCTTCATTCAAAGTAAAAGAATAAACCAAATTTTCGTACTCCTGTGTACCTGCCATCGTCAATCTTGTGCCATAAGGCAGTGTATAATCAGTCAAATAAAATTCGTGCCATGTACTATACTTTTCACCGCATCTTAAAGAACTGACAATCAACTGAGTAAGTACTGTTCCGGCATTATTACGATCTTTGATACCTGCACTTCTGGCCGCATTTGAAGGAGTTTCTACAAACTCCCAACCCGAATAACGTTTATACCTTATTTTATTTATTTTCATCGGGTCATCGCTGTCATTATAAAATATCCCGTTATTTACCGTAGGAACGGCCTTCGTCGATTTCATTATCGACACATTTACTTGGGGAGCGAGCATATAAGTGCCGAACGTTGCCATAGAAACTTCATAACGATTTTCGTCCGCATTGAAAATTACTTCTGCATCTTGCTTTTTCCACTGATCATTTTCCAATTTATACAGACTCAAAAATTTCAAATATGTTTCATTTTTTATAATCGTACCGATCGTCAATGTCATCGGTTGTTTCAGTTCAGAACTACCGCTCGACGGCAATATTTTCAATATAAAAAACGGAGGTACTTCCCGTGCTTCAACGACTTTTCCATCGGTTTCTACCGGTACATTCACAAAGGGCAATTGCACAATTCTTATTCCGGATTCGGCATCTACAGCACCCACCGGAAAAGACAAAAACACATCAGAAACCGACTTATAGGTTGATCTTATTTCTATCGACGTTTCTTCTTCTGGTTTAACCGTCTCCGAATATACTACCGGCAACTGAACATCCACATATTTACATTGCACCGTATTACCCTCATTTTCCAACAAGACCGATTCCTCGACATCTTCATATCCTTCTCCTCCTATAAATTTCAGTTTATATATGCCGGGAGTTTTCAAACCGCTAAAAGTATAGGCTCCTAACGTATCGGTCTTTGTTTGTAAAGCTATTCCTCCGTCCGATTCCAATTCTACAGTTATGTCTTTGAAAATACTTGTACCCCTAATATCGGATACAATTCCCCCTATCGTATGAGAAATTTCACCCACAGCAGGAGGAATTCCCGGAGTTTTATCTTCGCAAGATATTATTACAAAACTCGATAATAATACTGTAAAAACTTTCGTTAAACTGTTTAATCCATAGATTTTCATAATTTCTCAAATTAAGTATGTATAACATGGTATTTTTTTATCTTGAACTTACTGCCAATATAGTATGATTCGAACAACCTAGACTAATACTATCTTATTTTATCCTATTAAATTGCATCCATAAAATAGTAATTTTGTCGAATTATCGAATAAATATGTACAATAAAGCTCTCCGTTCAATTACCGGTATCCGATATTACCTTCAAATTCACCTGCTCCGCTGGAAGACCTGAAGAATCGACCTTTAAGACCGCGTCGCCTGTTTTTCCCGGCAATGCCCGAACAATTACCAGACAAAGTCCGTTATAGGCCTCTTTTTCGGGGGTGTTGAACGGTTTGAGAGAAGTCGCATCTCCATTATCGGTAGCAACAATCTCTACAGGTCCAGATACCGAAAATTTTAAAAGGTTCTTGCTACGAGGTACAGTCAGACCATTTTTATCCTGAATATCTACCCGAACATAAATCAGGTCATATCCGTCATTTTTCAGAACAGACTTTTCAGGGCTCATTTTAATCCGAGCGGCTTCACCTGTCGTTTTCATTATTTGTTCCGCCCATTTTTTCCCTTCTTTGTAAGCAACAGCCTTCAATTCTCCAGGTTGATAAAGCACATCTTCCCATATCAAACGGTCATACCGATTTTCTTTTTTCCGTTTTCCCTGAGATTTACCATTCAAGAAGAGTTCCACTTCATCCCCGGAGGTGTATATATGCACAGGCGTAATTTTTCCTATCCTCTCCGGCCAATTCCAATGAGGCAATATATGTAGTGTAGGAATCTCCGGACGCCAATAACTTTTATAGCAATAATAACGGTCTTTCGGAAATCCGCACAAATCCACGATACCGAAATAGGAGCTACGGGAAGGCGTCTTTATCTTTCCTAACGTCTCCAACTCTTTCCGGGCTTTTTCCTGTTCTTTGGGATCAGTGAAATTCAGAATATTCGTAAGATCCTCATTATAAGGGGTAGGTTCTCCCAGATAATCGAATCCCGTCCATACAAATTCACCGAACGATTCCGGATTATTTTCATTCGTACGGAACTGAGCTTCCGGAGGACATCCCCATGGCACAGCAACCATATCATATGACGATTGCTGAAAATTCCGACTGCTTTCTCCTCTTTTTCTGTTTACCGGAAAGAAATATTCACCACGCGAACTGATTGCAGAAGCGGTTTCGCTACCATGAAACATCTTACCGGGATTTGCCTCTTTAAACTTGCCGTATTGTCCTATCTGGTAATTTATCCCCCAAATATCTACACCATTTACGATTTCCTTCATAAAAGCTTTAGGACGGTTAGAACCGAAAGTCGTAGGACGCGTAGGGTCTTCATCGTGACAAAAAGAAGTCAAATCGGATGCTATCTTTATTCCATCAGCAGTCATTTGATCCGGCATTTCGTTTCCAATACTCCACATAATCACCGCCGGATGATTGCGATAATGTCTCACGATAGAGCGCATATCCGCTTCATGCCATTCATCGAACAGTTTGCAATAATCATTTTTCAGCTTACCTCTACGCCATGTATCAAATGACTCTATTTGCATCAGCAAGCCGAGGCGGTCGCAAAGTTCTACTATTTCAGGAGCTGGTGGGTTATGAGATGTGCGAATGGCATTCACTCCTATTTCTTTCATAATACGAAATTGCCGTTCGGCAGCAACTTCATTAAATGCCGTACCCAACGCTCCCAAATCATGATGCATACATATCCCTTTTAAGGGAACGACACGTCCATTCAGAACAAATCCTTTGCCGGGGATAAATTCGGCATTACGAATGCCAAAAATCGTGTGATAAGAATCTATTTCCTTACCCGACACATTGACACGAGTGACTGCGACATAACGGTTCGGGGATTCGATATCCCACAGTTTCGGCGATTTTACCGAAAATTTGAACTGAAGCTCCGTCGGAAGTTTCCCTCGCAATTCCACATTTTTTTCACTTACCGAAGCGACAATGCCTCCTTTCGGAGCTCCCGTTTCGTCTGCTTCGTAGATATCATTGACAACAACCGCCTTCACTTTATCTTTACCATGATTAATCAACGATACGGACATATCCATCACGGCCTCCTTATCGGAAACCTTATTATTTTTCACAAAAGTTCCCCATTGAGCGACATGAACAGAAGATGTTTTTACCAACCATACATTCCGATATATACCCGCACCGGGATACCAGCGAGAAGATTTGTCGGGATTATCCAAGCGTATCGCCAAAACATTTTTCTTTCCTGCTTTGACATAAGGAGTAAGATCCAAACGATAAGATGCATAACCATAAGGCCACCCACCTACGTAATTTCCATTACACCAAACCGAAGAATAGGACATTGCTCCATCTATATCCAGGTAGATTCTTTTCTCAGCATCATCGGCCTCCAGATCAAAACTCCTTCGATACCAAGCGATTCCCCAATACGGTAACTTTCCGGTAGAACCTTCATAATCGATGTTGAACGGACCTTCAATAGCCCAATCGTGAGGCAGATTTAATTTTCTCCAACTACTATCATCAAAGTCGGCTTTTGCGTACGGGTGCGTGCTTCCCGGATTTCCAGCAGGACGATCATATTTTTTCCCGGTTTTAATGAAATCATTGGCCCAAGGCAACAGATAAGGTTTGAGCCGGGCATAATCCAGTCGTTCCGTAACACCTTCGGGATCATTTTTCTGGAAACGCCATCCGGTATTCAGGCAAATACGTTCTCTTTGAGAATCAGATTTTTTACTCTGCAAATTATTTGCCAGGCTTATACTGCCGATACATAGCCAAACGCATAATAGCAATAACCGTCTATTTTTCATGTTCAATTTTTTTTAGATTAGATTCAAAATCAAGTATTAGCACATCCTTAGGATTTATTTCAACTTCTATCGTATCTCCGTACCTCCACTGTTTTTTTAGATTTTTTATTTTATCTGGCATTGGGGAAGATAAAGAATATATAACATGCTCCCCGGGTATAAGCCCGAAATCACGATTCAATGTAAATGAATATTTTTCTTTGGTAGACTTCGGATTATGAATAGAGACATAACCCGAATCTTTAGTCCATCCGGTATAACCGTAAACTTGTGTATCCTGGTTCATATCGATACCTTTCAAAGCGACATTTTTTTCATTGAAAGTATGTTTTCCCAAGGGATTGCTTCCATGCATCCGCGAACGTTTGAACGCCGGATACATTTTATGCAGCCACTTCAAACCGTCAGCTACAATGTCAAACTCTTCCGGTGTCAACGCTTTTACTTTAAAATAAAGCTCTACCATCGCCGTACCCCGGGAAATGGACATGAAAAAGTAGTTCCGGAAAACTTCAGGATCGGTATCTCCAAAGCGATTTTCGTCTTTAGAAGGCTCATGGTTGAAAATAGAATTAATAGGTATCTGATTATTATCGGTCATTACGGTCTGATAATAAATCGCATCACGATAACATAATTGAGAATTCCGATCCTTCCCCTGCGCTCCGTCTTGCTGATTAACAAGGCTCAACACATCGGTCGTCATCAACCACCACGGACTTATTGTAGCACCATTATGACACATGATACGAATACGAGGATTTATCTTTCTCATTTTCTGAAAAATAGAAATCAGTCTTTCCGTACTCCGAGTGATATAAAACCGCTTCATCTCATCGTATCTGGCATCATTCAGGCGAGGATCATTGGCCACCATATTTTTCTCCAACAAATGTTCCATAACCGGAGTTCCCATTCCCGGCCGAACCGGGAAAAATCGATATTTCATGTTCCCGAATATCCCATCCAGTTTAAAGTATTCAGCCCCCATACGAGCAGATCGGAAGAGCGTCGTGTAGGGAAAGAGTGTAGATCTCGGTGGTCGCCGTAT
>ENA-USYP01000962-USYP01000962.1-human-gut-metagenome-genome-assembly--contig:-NODE-962-length-24855-cov-9.467834_pt1 | contig 24855 bp, 16 predicted proteins | sample MGYA00250065_ERZ773512 | MGnify/ENA primary metagenome ERZ773512 (study PRJEB29103, sample SAMN06112003) | human gut metagenome | biome: human gut; feature: ankylosing spondylitis patient; material... | reverse complement strand
TTGCTTTGCAGCCTACAATTATTGGTGGGCACCTACCCGCATCCTCATCATCAATCCCCTGCCCGCACAAGCAGCAGACATCGCACTGAATAATGATTGCAGCCATATCCGCGTGAAGTGCATCAAGATGGAGGAAGTGAAAGACCTTTCCGGCTATGATGCCATCATGATGTACGGACGCGGATTGTTTCTGGACGAAACACAAGTAGCGGAACTGGAACGGGTAGCTGCCAAAGGTGTTCCAGTTTTTACCAATGCGCTAAGACACTTCAACTTCATCGTCAACCACAATATCACCCCTGAACAACAGGAGACCCTGCAAATGTATTTCCAAAATGCTTGCAGACAGAATTACAGGAATGCTTTACGTTATCTGCGACACATCTCCACTCCTCATCGACTGGGTGACCGTTCTTTTGAAAATCCCATAGAATTACCCAACAACCTGTTTTATCATCAGGAATACGGTCAATACTTCAAAACTCCGCAAGAGTTGACTGAATATCTGAGACAAAAACAGCTCTATCACGAAGGTGGGCGCAGTCTTGCTTTTATCTCAGGTATCAGTTTTCCGGTAGAAGGTACCCGCGCCCATGTAGATACCCTGATCTCCCGTCTGACACAGGCAGGTTTCAACATCTATCCCATCACCGGTAGCGGTAAGGGACGCGAAGACCTGATACGTACCCTTCATCCCGACGGATTGATTTATCTGCCTATGGGACGTCTGGGAAATGACTCGCTCATTAACTGGTTACATCAGGAAAATATTCCCCTCTTCATGCCTTTCCCACTGGTACAACCGCGTGAAGAATGGCTGAATCCCAACGTACCTGTAAGTGGAGGTACACTGACGGCACGTGTAGTAGTACCCGAAATAGACGGAGGCATGGCCCCCTTATGTATTTCCACACAAAATGAGAATGAAGAAGGATATATTCTGCACACACCGGAACCGGAACGGATGGATGCCTTAGTTGAGCATATCAGCAAATATATGTCCCTTCGCGATAAATCCAACAAGGACAAACGCGTCGCCATCTGCTACTTCAAGACACCTGGTAAAGATGCCTTGCTGGCAAGCGGCATGGAGGTGATTCCTTCTCTTTATAATTTCCTGAAACGCTTGCGCAATGAAGGATATGACGTAAGCAACCTGCCTGCCACCGTAGAAGAATTCGGAAACAGGATATATCGTGACGGCTCTGTCATGGGTTCGTATGCCAAAGGGGCACAGGAACAATTCCTGAAAACAGCACACCCTGTATGGCTGTCTACCGGACAATATGAAACCTGGGCAAAAGAAGTGATCCTGCCGGAAAAGTACAAGGAAGTGACTGACCGTTATGGAGACGCTCCCGGCAATTTATTAGCCACGGAAGACAGTATCGCCATTGCCTGCCTGCGATTCGGTAATGTGTTATTGTTTCCACAACCCCGTCCGGCATTGGGAGACGATGATTTCAAGCTGGTACATGGCATGCCCGTAGCGCCGCCTCACAGTTATCTGGCACCTTATCTGTATATGCAGAAAGGTTTTAAAGCGGATGCACTGATACACTTCGGTACACATGGAAACCTGGAATATACCCCGGGAAAGAATGTGGGTTTATCACAGGCAGACTGGTCGGAAGCACTGGTAGGTAATCTGCCGCATTTCTATTTCTATACTACGGGAAATGTAGGAGAAGGTATTATAGCCAAACGACGTACACATGCTGTACTCGTCACTCATCTGACTCCGCCTTATGCGGAAAGTGGCATGAGACAGCGATATAACCAATTACTGGAAGATATTCATAAACTTCTGGATGAAGGAACGGAAGGACATCGTATGCTGGGAATGCGCGTCAAGAAAGAGACTGTTCGCCTGGGACTTCACCGGGATCTGGAACTGGATTCCGTGCCGGACAAACCCTATACTGCCGAAGAACTGGAACGTCTGGATGCCTTTACCGAAGAAATAGCTAATGAGAAGATGCTGGGTGCATACTACACGATGGGTGAACCTTATTCGGAACGTGACTTACTGCAAACCACCCTTGCCGTCAGCGCAGATGCCTTGGCTTACGAAACGGCCAAAGCCGACCGGGATAAAGGCAAGATTACTACGGAACAATTGCAAGACTTTACATATATAGCCCACCATTATCTGCCAACGGCAAAGAAACGACTGACGGCTATGTTACAGAATCCGCCTCGTGATACGGTTGCCATTGCCCCGGACCTTCGCCCCGCATTGCGCTATCGCGAACAACTAATAGCTTCTACCGCCAATGAATTCAACGCAATGATGCGCGGCCTGAATGGAGGAACAGTTCTGCCTGCTCCGGGTGGAGATCCGGTATTGAACCCTAATGTATTGCCCACAGGAAGGAATATGTATAGCGTAAATGCTGAAACAACCCCTAATCCACGTGCATGGGAAGACGGAAAACGACTGGCGGAAGCAACCCTGAAACAATACACCGGCAAACATGGGGAATATCCACGGAAAGTGAGTTATACTTTCTGGGCGGGTGAATTTATCACAACCGAAGGAGCCACGCTGGCACAAGTCTTCTGGATGTTGGGTGTGGAGCCTGTACGCGATGGACAAGGACGTATAGTAGATTTGAGACTTGTGCCCAGCGAAGAACTGGGGCGGCCACGTATTAATGTAGTGGTACAAGTCTCAGGACAGCTTCGCGACATAGCCGGATCACGTCTGAAGTTACTGACGGATGCGGTTCGCCTGGCATCGGAAGCAAAGGACGAAGCATATCCCAACTATGTGGCATCGGGAACAGTGCTACAGGAAAAGTTACTGGTGGAAAAAGGGACTTCCCCAAAACGTGCACGGGGAATGTCTGTAATGCGTGTATTCGGTCCTGTCAACAGTGGATACAGCACAGGAATCATGGGATATACCGAGCATAGCGGATCATGGGAGGATGAAAAGGAAATCGCCCAAGGATATCTCAATAATATGGGTGCCGCTTATGGTGATGAGGATAACTGGGGAGAGGTTCAGAAAGATTTGTTTGCCTCCGCCCTCTCCGAAACAGATGTAGTCATTCAACCGCGACAGAGTAATACGTGGGGACCTATTTCATTGGACCACGTATATGAATTCACCGGCGGATTATCTCTTACTGTAAAAACACTGACGGGTAAAGAACCGGATGCTTATATGGCCGATTACCGTAATCGTACCAACCGCCGTATGCAGGAGACCAAAGAGGCGATTGTTGTGGAGACGCGGGCTACGATACTGAATCCGACATTCATACAGGAACGGATGAAAGGCGGTGCAGGTTCGGCACAAATGTTCGGAGAGATTTTCCGCAATATCTTTGGCTGGCATGTAATGCGTCCGTCGGCAATGGATAAGGAGATTTTTAATGACCTGTACCGGATGTACATTCAGGATGAAAATAAACTCGGAATACAGGATTATTTTCTCCGGGTGAATCCGGCATCCTATCAGGCTATGACTGCGGTGATGCTGGAAAGTGCACGGAAAGGCTATTGGAAAGCAAGCCCTGAACAGTTGAAAGCAACAGCTACACTACATGCACAAATAACCCGTGAGAAGGGTGCCGCCTGCACGGAGTTTGTATGCGACAATGCCAAATTACAGTCGTTCGTTGCAGATAATCTGGATGTGAAAGAAAAACAGGAATTCAATCAGGATATGAAAGCAGTATATGAAGCCGCTTCGGCCAATGGAAAAGATGTAGTATTGAAAGAAAAGAAGCTGACACCGGAACAGGTAGCGCAGAAACGTACTACAAACGGATTAGTGATTGGAGGCGTGGTACTGGTGGTGTTCATTGGACTGGTTGCATTAATTAAAAGAAGGAAAAGTAAATAACTTCATAATGATTAGTGTTTAGTGATAAGTGATTAGCACCATGCGGAGTAATAGCACAGCCACTAATCACTTATCACTAAACACTAATCACTAACAATTTACCACTCACCCAATAACTATGAATTACGTCATCCCCATATTAGCAATCTTCATCACCCTCAGCTTCCTGCTGAAGGTCGGCTTCTATCCCCGTTGGGGAACGTGGCTGACAGCACTATGTTGTGCCCTATTTGTTTTACTCATTACTCCTTGGGTAACCGAGCAATCTAAGACAGCAATAGCAGCCTTCTTTGCTTCCCGGGAGAAAATGCTGGATGTATCTGTTTGCATCACACTGGAAGCCGCCATCCTGATAACCTTTTGCTTCGACTGCTTCTCCGGAATGCGTACAAGAGACACTGCATTCAAACGAAGCGTCACCTTTCTGCTCCACCTTTACCCCGGTTTATTGATAGGTGGCGTACTATGCTATGTACTGGCTGAATTATTATTCTCTTTTCCAGGCATTGATTTCAATATGCTCTCGTGGACAGTAGCTACCACCACATTCTTACTTACCGGTGTCGGTGCCCGATTGCTACAAATCCTCTTGGGAGATAAAGCCTTGCGCCTCGAAATCCTTTTTATTGTAAACTTATTCATAGTCGTACTGAGCATCATAGCTACCGGCTACTAAATAAACAGTAACTACTAAAATTATAAATATCATTATGGAAACCATTTCAAACTCACTCTTCTGGATATCCAACGGACTACTTGTTCCGGTCATCGTATTATTACTCCTGTTCTTCCTCCGCGCCATCATCCTTGCCGGAGGTTTCTTCGGAGAATTCTACCAACGGATGAAACTACAAAAGCAACTCTCCGAGATGTTGGAAACCATCACTCCTGAAAACATTAACGAACAGTTACAGAGCTTGCCCCAAGCCGGGAAACAACCTTTGCTCCGTTGCCTGAAAAAGCTTGCCGAGCACCGTGATAACGCCGCCTACTGCGAACGCCTGCTTGCCAACTTCGAAGTAGACGCCGAAAAAGAGCTGGGACGCTCGCGCACTTTCATCAAACTCGGTCCGATGCTGGGATTGATGGGAACACTGATTCCGATGGGTCCCGCCCTTGTCGGACTGGCTACAGGAGATATTTCCTCAATGGCTTACAATATGCAGGTAGCCTTTGCCACCACCGTGGTCGGTATGGTGATTGCCGCAGTCGGCGTCATCACTCTGCAAGTGAAACAACGCTGGTATGCCCGTGAAATAAATGATCTGGAATATCTGGACAAGACCCTGCGAAACAAAACCAATGAATAACTCTCAGCCTCATAAAAAAATATGAAACGAAACAGACTGCTTCACAACCAAACGGACTCCGACCCGATGGGTACGGTAGCGAACCTTTTTGATGTAGCCATGGTCTTTGCCGTCGCACTGATGGTTGCCCTCGTCACCCGCTTCAACATGACGGAAATGTTTTCCAAAGAAGACTTCACTATGGTGAAGAATCCCGGAAAAGAGAATATGGAAATCATTACGAAAGAAGGACAGGAAATCAAGCGATACACTCCCAGCGAGGAACAGGAAACTTCCGGCAAGCGAGGGAAAAAAGTCGGTGTAGCCTACCAACTGGAAAGTGGAGAAATTATCTATGTTCCGGAATAACAATAGATATCCGTCACCCTTTGAATAAAAGTTAAAGAGTCCATACCTATAAACAAGGGTTTTTAACAATAGAAATACCCATCAGTGGGTATTTTCTTACCCTCATCTTCCCCATATCTTTGCATTTCCAAACAAACGATAATTTTATGATAAAGCAAAGATTCTTAACGACTCTCTTAATGGGAAGTATCGCTGCCGGTGCATGGGCACAGGCTGATAAAGGTGAAACTTCCGTAGATAAAACTGTGGATTTGAATCCTGTAGTAGTAACCGGTACGGGTACGCATCAGCGACTGAAAAATACTCCGGCACCGGTATCCGTCATCACCGCCAACGAAATAAAACGTGCCGGAATCACGGATTTCCAACAGGCCATGACCATGATGGTTCCTTCTCTCTCATTCTCCCCGAATGCCATGGGTTCGTATCTGATGATGAACGGACTTTCCAATAAATACGTACTGATACTGATTAACGGACGTAAAGTGACGGGGGATATCAGCGGTAATATCGACATCAGCCAGATAGACATGAGCCGTGTGAAGCGTATCGAAGTTCTAAACGGCGCAGCTTCTTCGCTCTATGGTTCGGATGCGATTGCCGGTGTTATCAACATCATCACCAACCAGCCGAAAGATGAAATCTCCTTCACCACCAACAGCCGTTATACAAGAAAGAATCAGTTTTCACAAGGTCTCAACCTGGACATTGCCAAAGGAAAGCTCGCCTCTTACACTGCTTATAAATACGATCACTCGGATGGCTGGCAGAACAGTGGCCTGACCGTAGACAAGAATGATGACCTGGTTGAAACCCTCGATCAGCTTTCCATCGGCTACAACATGAATAACTTTTCTCAGCAATTCACCTACGATGCTACGGAAAAACTCTCGTTCTATGCCAATGGCGGATATTACTGGCGTATGACCGACCGCCCTGCCAAACGCGACGGCATGACAGGCGGAAATGATTATAATACGCATTACGAAGGCTACAACTGGGGTACAGGAGCCAAGTACAGACTGAATAAACGTTCCTCCATCCAGTTGGATTATGTAGGCAACAATTATACTTCGCGCTACAAATACATGCTGGCAGCCGGTGATTACCAACCGGGTGACTACGCATTCACCAAAAGACAGAAGTTCCATGATGCCGAACTGAAAGGTATCTTCGGTTTCACCACCAACAGTACCACTGTCTTCGGAGTGGACTACCGCAAGGACATTCTTGTTCGTCCCGATGCCGATGTAGACAAGGGAGTATATACTTTGTCGGGCTACGGACAGCATGAGGTAAAACTGTGGGATCACTTCACGGGCATTGTCGGTGCACGCTATGACTATCATGAACAGGCAGGCGGACGTTTCACCCCGAAAGTGGCAGCCATGTACAATATTGGAAACTTCAACGTACGTGCCACGTATGCAGCAGGTTTCCGTGCTCCCGGCGTAGACGAATTGTATTACAGCATGTTCAAGAAAATGGGTAGCAAATACACCATCTCCATCGGTGATGCTGACCTGAAGCCTGAACACAGCAACTACTACTCCGTTAATATGGAATACCGCACCAACCGTTTCAGTGCCTCTGTTACGGGATATCTGAATTATCTGACAGATATGGTGTCTTCCAAAGTAACCGCATTCAATGATTTGTCCGCTGAGACCCAGCAGCAACTGAAAGAAGAATTCCCCGAACTGGCAGACTTATCATCTACCAAGAATGTGAACCTGAAAGAATACATCAACTTTGAAAAGGCTACCGTCCGTGGTTTTGAGGTGAGTTTGTCAGGCAATCCGTTCGCCGGCTTTACGCTGAATGGTAACTATACCTACGCTTATGCCCGCGGTAAAGGTGAAGAAGGCTGGCAAAACATTCAACGCAGCATCCGCCACACGGCAACCATCAGCGGAAACTATGCACATTCATGGGGTGACTATACCATGAACCTCAACCTGAACGGCCGTCTGCAAAGCAAATGCTACTATCCGGGAGATGCCGATGGAGATGCTCCGGGTTACGGTATCTGGAACCTGAACACCCGCCACTCCTTCGACTGTTTCAGCAGTTTCTTCCTGGAACCCGGTATCGGTATCGACAATATCTTCAACAAGAGGGATATGAGACCTCTGACGAAGAACTTCACCCTGTACTCACCGGGACGTATGTTGGTGGTGAGTCTGACTTTAAAGCTAAAGAATTAACGCATAACAACTTATTATTGATATGAAGCATCTTTTCATCACTCTTTGTTTACTGAGTGTGACTCTCTTCTCCTCTGCACAGGGGGAGAAGACCGCCCTTCTCATTACCCATTACGGAAGTTCGGACCCTGATACGCGTGCACTGACGCTCGATGTAATCACCCGTGAGGCAAAAGAAACTTTTCCGCAGTTTGAAGTGCGCGAAGCGTATATCTCTCCCATTGTTCGGCGCAGGCTGGAGAAGCAAGGCGTTCATAAAGACAGTCCGGTAGACGCACTGCTGAAACTCAGAAGCGAAGGATATTCGCGTGTACTGATACAGAGTACAACACTGATTGAAGGAAGTGAAATGACTTCCGTCCGCCGCGATGCGGAGAGCGTGAAGTCCTTCTTTAAAGAAATAAAAGTAGGTAATCCATTGCTTTATACAGTGGAAGATTGCGAAAAGGTTATCGAAATTCTGACACAGGAACAGCCCGGAAAGAAAGAGGACGTCATCTATGTGGGACACGGCAATCAATTGCCAAGTACCGCCACTTACGCCATGCTGGACTATATGATGAAAGCCCACGGACTGAAAAACTTCCACGTCAGCACCATCGAGGGTTATCCTACACTGGACGCAACACTGGCACAGTTGAAGGAGACACGCCCGAAACAAGTGACACTGATACCGTTGTTGCTGGTATGCGGTAATCATACGAAAGAAGACATCGTCGGAGTATGGAAACCGGAAATGGAAAAGGCAGGTTATCAGGCCAATGTCCGTATGCAGGGACTGGGCGAACAACCCGCTATCCGGAAGTTATATATGGAACACATTGAGGCGTTGCTGAAATAGCTACACCCTTTCCCTCTTATGGCTACACCTTTTGCCCCGGATGGCTACACCATTCCAGGCAAAGGGTGTAGCCCTTTTTACACCCTTTTATACCCGAAATTTAGAGAATAGAATGTATCTTTGCATGATAGAAATATAAGCGATATGAAACAGCCAAAGATAATAGTTGCCGGCATCGGACCGGGCAGCGAACAAGACATTACGCCTGCGGTTCTGGAGGCGGTTCGCGAAGCGGATGTAGTAGTGGGATATAAATATTATTTCCGTTTTATCCAGCCTTATCTCCACCCTGAAACAGAATGTATAGATACGGGTATGAAGCGGGAACGCACTCGTGCGGAACAGGCATTTGAATTGGCGGAACAAGGAAAAACGGTTTGTGTCATCAGTTCCGGCGACGCGGGGATTTATGGAATGACTCCGCTGATTTACGAGATGAAGCGGGAACGGAACAGCAACGTCGAAGTGATTGCCTTGCCGGGTATCAGTGCTTTTCAGAAAGCGGCTTCACTGCTTGGTGCTCCTGTGGGACATGATTTCTGTGTGATTTCCCTCTCCGACTTGATGACACCGTGGGAACGAATTGAGCGTCGCATCCGTGCGGCAGCTATGGCTGATTTCGTAACGGCTGTATACAATCCGAAAAGCGAAGGGCGGTATTGGCAACTCTATCGACTGAAAGAGCTGTTTCTCGCAGAAGGACGTGCTCCGGAGACTCCGGTAGGTTATGTACGCCAGGCCGGACGGGAGGAACAGGAAGTGCATCTGACGACACTTGCTGATTTCAATCCCGAAGAAGTGGACATGTTTACGGTCATCCTGATCGGTAATTCGCAGTCTTATGCGTGGAACGGCAAGTTCATTACTCCCCGGGGATATTATAACCGTCCGGATAAGGATGAACAACCGACTAAGGGGATAGGTCAGGACATCATGATACAAAGTTTCCGGACCATTGAGTCGGAACTAAAAAATAAGAATATTCCTCTGGATCATAAATGGGCTTTGCTGCACGCCATCCATACCACGGCTGATTTTGAAATGGAAAAGCTGTTGTATACGGACAAAGGTGCTGTGGAAAAGCTTTATCAGAAAATAGCGGACGGTCGATTGAAAACGATTGTTACGGATGTGACGATGGCTGCTAGTGGTATCCGCAAAGGAGCTTTACAACGACTGGGGGTAGAAGTGAAATGTTATCTTTCCGATGAACGGGTAGCGGCAATGGCAGCGGAAAAAGGAATCACCCGTACACAAGCCGGTATACGTCTGGCAGTGGAGGAACATCCGGATGCCTTGTTTGTATTCGGTAATGCGCCGACGGCTTTGATGGAACTTTGTGATCTGGTACGTAAAGGAAAGGCTGTACCAAGCGGTATTATTGCTGCGCCTGTGGGCTTTGTACACGTACAGGAATCCAAGCACATGGTGAAGCCGTTCATGGAAATACCCAAACTGATAGTGGAGGGACGAAAAGGAGGAAGTAATTTGGCTGCAACGCTGGTGAATGCAATCTTGTGCTACAATGATGCGGAACAGTTAAGGCCGGGACGGGATGTTTAAATAGATACGCTATGATACGAAACTTTATCATCATAGGCATGGACGACAACCGGGAACCTTTCTTCCCGCCCGAAGTGCTGCGGCATATCCGGGAAGGAAAAGTTTTCTCCGGTGGTTTGCGGCATCGGGAGATTGTAGAGAAGTTACTTCCGGAAGGTGCGGAGTGGATTTCCATAACAGTTCCACTGGATAACGTCTTTGCCCAATACGAAAACATTTTTGCAGACTTTGAGAAGACTGCTTCCGATGCATCGATTGTCGTATTTGCATCCGGAGATCCTCTGTTTTTCGGCTTCGCCAATACGGTAAAACGAAAACTGCCCGATGCAAAGATACGCCTCTACCCGGCTTTCAATTCCCTGCAAACATTAGCGCACAGACTGGTGATGCCCTACGACGATATGCGTACCGTCTCCCTGACAGGACGCCCGTGGCAGGAACTGGACAAAGCACTCATAGAACGTGCCCACAAAATAGGTGTACTGACAGATCGGGAGCATACCCCTGCCACTATCGCCGCGCGAATGTTGGAATACGGATACAACTCCTACACCATGTACGTAGGCGAGCACCTCGGCAATCCCGAACGCGAGCGCATTCGCCGGATGAGTCTTGAAGAAGCTGAAAAAGAGACATTTGAACATCCGAATAATTTGCTGCTCTGCTACGATACCCGTAGACGGTCAGCTACGACACCCGTAGACGATCAGCTACGGCACCCGTATACGGTCAGCTACGACACCCATAGCAAGGAAGCTCTCCTCCCTATAGATAGTCAGCCCTCTATAACTGAACAGCCCCGCCCCTTCGGTCTTCCCGACGAACAATTTGCCCACTTGGACGGACGTGCCCGCATGATTACCAAAGCTCCGATCCGCCTCCTTACTTTGCAGGCATTGGAACTGAATCGCCGCCGTGTCTTTTGGGACATAGGTTTCTGCACAGGTTCTGTCTCCATCGAAGCCCGCCTGCAATTCCCGCATCTTACGGTTGTTTCGTTCGAGGTACGTCCCGAAGGAGAAGAACTGATGCGCATCAACTCCCGCCGTTTCGGTGCGCCGGGAATCACAGCCTTAATCGGAGATTTCCTGCAAACTGATCTGGAACCTCTCCCCCGCCCCGACGCTGTCTTTATCGGCGGACACGGTGGAAAATTAGAAAATATACTGGTACGCCTGAAAGAAGTATTGCAGCCCAACGGTTGCATCGTCTTCAACTCCGTGTCCGAAAGTAGTAAAGAGCTATTTCGTCAAGGAGTTCATGCCGCAGGAATGACCTTACATTCCTCCCTGCGTATCATCATCAACAATTTTAACCCTATAGAAATAATGAAAGCAACGATATGAAAACAGCTATCCTTTTAGTAACAGGCAACAGCCTCAGCCTGGCCGAGACACTGCACCAAGAAATGAACGACTCCGAAATATTCACACTCGAACATTTTCCCAGTTGCACTTATATCTCATCCCTTTCCGATTTCATAGAAGAGAATTTCGACGAATATGATGCATTCATCTTCATTTGTGCCATGGGCATTTGTGTCCGCACCATTGCCCCCCATGTAAAAGATAAGCACACCGACCCGGCCGTGATCTGCGTGGACAGTATGGGGCGCAATGCCATATCCGTATTGTCCGGTCACATCGGGCAAGCCAATAAAATCACCCAAGATGTCGCCCACATCTTAGGGGCGAATCCCGTCATCAGTACCTTGAGCGACAATAGTGGATTATGGGCTCTTGACACCCTCGGACAAGAGTTCGGTTGGGAGGTTTTGGTAGGTATGTCGCACGCATACTATAAAAATATAGAACTCCTCGACGACGACGAAGAAGAAGAAAGCGATGAGGGGGAAGATTACAATGAAGAAGAAGAGTACGGCGAAGATGAGGATGAAGAGTACGACGAGGAGGAAGAGTACGATGAGGACGAGGAGGAAGAGTACGACGAGGACGAGGATGAAGAGTACGACGAGGATGAGGAGGAAGAGTACGATGAAGATGAGGAGGAAATTGAGGATGATAACAGTATCATACTTCAAATGAGGGACGGTACCAATTACAACGAGAGAACCAAGGAATTCAACGTCATCATTAACCTCTTCGTCAACAAATACCGTACCGCCCTGTTACTCGAAATCCGCGATGAAGGTACTGACTACCTGGAACGTACCCGCCCCCAACACGTCGACGTCTATTACCATCGCAGCGACATGGATCTCAGCCAGTACAAACTGCTGATTATCGTCAGTCCCTTTATGTTCTTCGACCCCGCAATAGCCCACATACAGTTTATTCCTAAAATATTGCATGTCGGCCTCGGGCTCGCACTCGATCCCCCCGAATTCGCAGAACTATTCGTCAATCTCGTTGTAGGCGCGCCCGGTAAAAACATCTGCGGGCAAGCCATCAAAGAAGTAGCCACCATCGATGTGAAACGCAACGTAGAAGTGATAAAAAAATTACAGAAACTGGTCGACGTCCGCTTCTATACGGCCGAAGAACTGAGCCAGGTAGAAGTTCCCAATCCCAGCACCACCGTACAAAAGTACATGGGCACGCCCAGTGTATGCGAAGCAGCAGCCATACTCTCATCGCATCACGGTGTGCTATATGCCGAGAAATTCAAAGGCCTCAGCAATAAATCCACCTTTGCCATCGCCATCGAGAACGGATACCTGCGTCAAGGACACATCGAAATCGTCGGTGCCGGTCCGGGTAATCCCGACCTTATCTCCGTACGTGGAAGGCAAATGCTGGAGAAGGCAGATCTTATCCTCTACGCCGGCAGTCTCGTCCCCCGCGAACTGACATTCTGTGCCAAACCGGGTGCTACCGTCCGCAACTCAGCCTCCATGGACTTGGAAGAACAGTTTGCACTGATGAAGAAATTCTATGATGAAGGCAAATTCATCGTCCGCCTGCATACGGGCGATCCCTGCATCTACGGTGCCATTCAGGAACAGATGAACTATTTCGACCAGCATCACATGAGTTATCACATCACTCCGGGTATTTCTTCCTTCCAGGCTGCTGCCGCTGCACTGAAGTCTCAGTTTACCATTCCTGAGAAAGTGCAGAGTATCATCCTTACCCGCGGCGAAGGACGCACCCCCATGCCGGAACGCGAACAACTCCACCTGCTGGCACGCTCGCAAAGCACCATGTGTATCTTCCTCAGCGCCGGCATTGCCGAACAGGTACAGGAAGAGCTCTTACAAGAATATCCCGAAACCACCCCTGTTGCCGTTTGCTACCACCTTACCTGGAAAGACGAGCGCATCTATCGCGGAGAATTGAAGGACCTTGCAAAGATTGTGAAAGAGAACAACCTGACGCTCACTACTATGATTGTCGTAGGTGAAGCCATCGACAATCGCGAAGGCCTTTCCCGGCTCTACGCCCATGAGTTCAAACATCTCTTCCGTAAATAAGAAGGGAGTGATAAGGTGATAATGGGATAGGGTGATAATGGGATAACACTCCGTGATATATAATACAGCTACTTATCACTTTATCACCCTATCACATTATCACTTTTTGTTCAACTAAAACCTAAAAACAATGATATTAATATTAGGCGGAACCACCGAAGGACGTATCGCTGCCCGTACCCTTGAAGAATCTGGAAAACCATTTTACTACTCTACCAAAGGAGACGAGCAGGAAGTAACCATGCACCACGGTATCCGCCTGTATGGTGCCATGGACGAACTGGACTTGGAACACTGTTGCCGGGAACATAACATTCAATTACTGGTAGATGCCGCCCACCCCTTTGCCATACAACTGCACCAGACCGTAGAGAAAGTAGCTCATACCCTGAACCTGCTTGTCATCCGATTCGAACGTATTTATCCGCCACGCGATGAAGAACACATCACCTGGTGCGATGATTTTGAAGATGCCATCCGGCAAATCAGGAAAGAAGATATCTTCACCCTCCTGGCACTGACAGGCGTACAAAGCATCGCCAAGCTAAAGCCTCTCTGGCAGGAAAGTGCCTGTTGCTACTTCCGTATCCTTAACCGTGAGAGCTCCCGACGTCTGGCCGAACGTGAAGGTTTTCCCGAGAAAAATCTGTATTACTACCATGCAGATGAAGACGAACGCATCCTGTTACAGCGACTTCACCCCGAAGCCATATTAATAAAGGAAAGCGGACTTTCCGGAGGATTCAATGAAAAAGTGGAAGCTGCCCTTCAGGAAGGTATCCGCATTTTTGCAATCCGTCGTCCGCCAATGCCCGGAAGTTTTATGATAGTGAACGGTGAGCATGGTTTGCGCCGGATGATTGAAAAACATTTTCCAGATTTTTATCCTTTGCGTAGTGGGCTGACTACGGGTACTTGTGCAGCCGCAGCCGCTGTAGCTGCAACCTGGGATATTTTCAACGTTCAACGCCAGCCCCGACCCGCAGAATTCCCCGTTATTCTCCCTAACGGAGAAACCATTTATGTTCCCGTCGAAGAGCAAGAACTCTACCCGCATCCCAGCTGTGTGAACGATGACTGGATGCTGGAAGCAGATGCCACTGTCATCAAAGATGCAGGTGATGACCCCGATGTAACAAATGGCATGCAGATCAAGGCCAATGTTGCCGTGCCTTTCCGTTTTGACGATCCAACACCCGCAGAACTTGGTGCTGATGATTATACCGTTATCGTCTGTGGAGGCGAAGGTGTAGGCATTGTTACCTTATCGGGTTTAGGACTGGAAGTGGGAGGACCTGCCATCAACGTTACTCCCCGTAAAATGATTGAAAACAATGTAAAGGCATGCCTTCAACGACTTGGCATTTCCAAACAGCCCAATCCTTTTGCCGTCACTATTTCCGTGCCGGGTGGCGAGGAGATAGCCCGGCGGACTTTTAATCCCCGTCTGGGTATAGAAGGCGGTATTTCTATCATCGGAACTTCGGGTATTGTGAAACCTTTCTCTTCCGAAGCATTTGTAGATTCCATCCGCAAATCTATGGAAGTAGGTCGAGCAACAGGAAGCCCGCGCATCGTCCTTAATTCGGGTGCAAAGAGTGAAAAGTATGTCCGGGGGTATTATCCCGAACTGCCTGCACAGGCATTTATTCATTACGGAAACTTCATTGGAGATACGATAAAGATTGCCGCAGATTTGGAAATCAAAGCGGTGACTTTGGGTATCATGATAGGAAAAGCCGTGAAGTTGGCAGAAGGCAATCTGGATACGCACAGCAAACAGGTGACGATGAATAAGGATTTCCTACGTGAAGTGGCCCTTTCTGCCAGATGCGGAGGAAAAACACTTGCAGTTATCGAAAAGATAACTTTAGCCCGTGAGTTATGGACATTGCTCTCTGCTGAAGATTTGCAAGCTTTTTGCTCCCGTTTGCTCGAACTGTGCCATCAATATTGTGACCCGTTGCTACCTGAAGGAGAACTGACGATTCTGCTCATCAGCGAAGAAGGGAAAATAATTACATAGAATAAAAAAAAAAGTTTTACCTGTAGTCTATCAGGCTGAAAGTCCTACGCTATATAATGAAAGCCCTTCAGGCTATATGCGAAACTTAAATTAAAAACCTCAAATATGAAACACCCTCAAATAATCCTCGTCACCGGCGCTTCTTCCGGTTTTGGAAGAGTCATTGCTACGCAGTTGGCTGCACAAGGACATATCGTTTATGGCTCCAGTCGGAAAGCAGTATCCGATAATCCCGGCTTCAAAATGTTGCAATTAGATATTACTGATCCTGCATCAGTATCCAATGCCATATCGACAATTCTGAAAGAGCAAGGCAGCATTGATGTACTTGTCAACAACGCCGGGATGGGTATCAGCGGAGCTATCGAACTCACTACCGAAGAAGAGATACAACGTCAAATGAATACGAATTTCACAGGTGCTGTCCGTATGTGTGCAGCAGTACTGCCTTTCATGCGCGAAGCCGGACACGGACGAATCATAAATATCAGTTCCATCGCAGGCGTCCTTGCCGTTCCCTTTCAGGCTTTTTACAGTGCATCAAAGTTTGCGATTGAAGGGTATAGTGAAGCGCTTTATCAGGAAGTTAAGCCACTGGGTATACAAGTTTGCGTAGTCGAACCGGGAGATTTCCAGACTGGTTTCACAGCCCAACGGCAAGTGAGCCAGACCACTCTCTCCCATCCACAATACGAAGAGAGTTTTGCAAAAGCCATGCGAAACGTAGAGCAATCTGAAAACAATGGTTGCCGACCGGAAAAGTTAGGCAAAGCAATCTGCAAACTGGTAAATAACCGCCGCCCTGCTTTCCGCACAAAGGTCGGTCCATGGGAACAAGTATTCTTTGCACGCATCAAGCCTATGCTGCCGTTTAGTCTGGTAGATTGGCTGATCAGGAAATTCTATTAAATGATAATCCGACTACATAATTGTATGTAATCATATAATTTATATCTTTGCGAGCAAATAAACATCACCCCCTTACAAGGTTCAAGTAATGAAACAGACTATTCTCACTATTTTCTTTGCAATCATAGCATTGGGAGCAAATGCCCAATCCCCTATCTCCTTTCAGGTAAAAGCCGGAGTCGGTACCTCCAACTTCTATGGAGAAAATGTAGAAAGTGACACACGCATCGCCTACAAAGTAGGTGTCGGCATGAACTATGAGCTCAACCGTACATGGGTGTTTCAACCATCACTGAACTTCGTATCGATAGGTGCCCGTGAAGAAGTGGAATACGTAGGCAAAGTGAATATGAACGAGTTGTATATCCAGCTCCCCATCATGATGGCCGCCCGCCTCAACCTTGGAAAGAATTACAGTGCTTCCCTAAGTGCCGGTCCGTATATTGCCTATGGTGTAGGAGGAAAGACATCCGGTGAGATGGAGGAATATGATTACAGTAGTGAATACAACCCTAACAGAAGCTACAGATTCCGCATAGATACTTTCGGTAACCGGATAGATGACAAAATGGGAAACAAACGCTTTGACGCCGGCCTTATGTTCGGCCTCAACATCGAATATCACAAATTCATATTCGGAGCAGAGCTTCAATTAGGAATGATCAAGGTAAACGACCAGCTGGATAACCTATTGCAATCATCCGGCATCGAGAAATTCTCTCCCAAGAATCTCGCTTCGTTCTTCACCGTAGGATACCGGTTCTGATTTACAACTGCTCCGCCTGCTTTCGTTTCATTTCATTCAGTACACTGCATGTCAACGGTATGGCAAGAATGAACGTCAGAAGGTCAGCAACGGCCTGACACATTTCCACACCCTGCAACCCCAGATAGTGAGGCAGAATAAAAATCAGCGGAATAAAGAACAATCCTTGGCGGGCAGAAGAAATTATGGTAGCCTTTACCGGTTTACGAATCGTCTGCAACATCATATTACTCATCACAATCCATGAACCCAACGGAAAAGTAATGAACTGCCAACGCAAAGCAGCAGCACCTACTGCAATTACATCCGGGTCTCCCTTACGGAACAGAGAAACAATCTCTTCTGCAAATCCCATGCCTGCCAGTGCACACACCAGTAAGAAGATGAATCCCACCTTTACACAAAACCAGAATCCTTGACGGACACGCGCATACAATCCTGCACCGTAATTGAAACCGCATACCGGCTGGAAACCTTGCCCAAAACCTATCAGAAATGCATTAATGAACATTGCGATACGGGTGACAATAGACATGCCTGCAATAGCCGCATCTCCATAAGCCCCGGCAGCCACATTCAGCAAGATAGTAGCTACACTCGCCAATCCCTGGCGGGCAAGCGAAGGAGTACCACCACCGATAATTTCCTTTATGAAAGCCAGTGAAGGTGTGAAGTTCCTGAAACGAATACGGATATTGCCCCCCTTTCTGCACATATACAACAACAGGGAGAAACTACATATCTGACTGATGACCGTAGCCAACGCAGCACCCGATATCCCCATATCAAAGACAAAAATCAAGATAGGGTCCAGTATCACATTAATCACTGCACCCGATACGATTCCTACCATCGCATACGCTGCATTTCCCTGGAAACGAATCTGATTGTTCAGTACTAACGAAGCAGTCATGAAAGGGGCACCCAGCAATATGATGCCCAGATATTTTTCCGTATAAGGCAGGATAGTAGGTGTAGAACCCAATGCAAGCGACAACGGGGTAAGGAAGATAAGTCCCACCACTGCCAGAAATATACCCATAAACAACGCCCAGAAGAAACCGGTAGCCGCCATTTTCTCTGCATTCCCAGTCTCCTGCGCACCGAGTTTCCGCGAAATATAGTTCCCCGAACCGTGTCCGAAGAAAAAGCCCACCGCCTGAATTATGGACATGACCGAGAACACAATACCTACAGCCGCCGTCGACTGGGTATTGATCTTCCCCACAAAGTACGTATCCGCCATATTATAGAATGACGTAACCAACATACTGATAATCGTAGGTACAGCCAATGATACTATCAGACGGGGCACCGGGGTGGTAGTCAGATAGAGATAATTATCTTTTGTCGAATGTCTCATAGAATTTTCACAATCTCTGCAAGCAGTTCATCAATGGTTTGCACAGTCACCGCTTCGCCGTTTACGGGGTGTAGTACAAAAGTACCATCCCCTTTCAAATCTCCCGTTTCAATATAAACGTCCGACTCCACGTTTCGGTTTGCCAGAATACCATTTCTTTGCAAAGCTTTCCGCACCATAGCATATTTTTGTCCATGCCCGACAATACGGATCTGGGAAGTATACTCATTGTTCACTCGGAATAATCCTGTCTCCAGATCAAACACAATTCCCTTACGGGCAAAGAAACCACTGAGCGTTCCATCTAATGAGAGATCTTCAGGAGTTCCGATAGTCACCCCGTTCACCTTATCCATCAACCAGATTTTATCCGCAATCTGCAAGGCAAGTTCCAGGTCATGGGTAGACAGGAAAATAGTCTTATCCGTCTGCCGGCTCAACTGATGGAGCAATTGCATCATTTCCACTTTACTCGGGAAATCAAGAAAGGCAGTAGGTTCGTCTAGGAAAATCACCGGAGTTTCCTGAGCCAGTGCCTTGGCAATCATCACTTTTTGTCGTTCACCATCACTCAGTGTATGCACCATGCGATGTGCCAGATGAGATATTCCGACCAGGTTGATAGCATGATCCACTACCTCTTTATCTTCTTTGGAGAGTGTTCCCCAGAAACCGGTATATGGACTGCGTCCCAGACCGATAAGTTCCACAGAAGTCATATTGCGGATGTCGCACTTCTCAGTCAGGACTACACTGATCACTTTTGAAAGTTGTTTGTCCGTATAAGAGCCAATCTCTTTTCCCTGTATACGTATTTCACCGGACAACTTCGGTTGAAATGCGGAAAGTGTACGCAACAATGTAGACTTCCCCACCCCATTTGCACCCAGCAGACAAGTCAACTCCCCGCTATTGATTCCGGCACAAATATCGCTTGCCACGACTTTCACATCTCCTTTACCGGGATAGCCAATGGATAGTTTCTCAATATGTATAGTTTCCTGTTTCAAGACCTCTTTATTTTCAATTCTCAATTATTCTTCCAGTTCCCCTTTACGCTTCCTGAAGAGCACGGATGCCACCACCGGAGCACCTACCAAAGCTGTCACCGAATTCACCGGTAAAGCTCCTTCAAATCCCGGCATGCGGGCTATGAGGTTACACACCAACGCTAACGAAGCCCCTACCAACAATGTGGCAGGCATCAGTATCCGATGATCGGATGTATGGAATATAGCCCGGCAAAGATGGGGAACAGCCAGACCGATAAACATAATCGGACCGCAATATGCCGTCACAATTGCCACCAGTACACCTGAACAAGAGATCACCAACAGGCGTGCCCTCTTAATGTTCAGCCCCAGATTCCGGGCATACCCATCGCCCAGCAGCAACAGGTTCATTGTCTTTATCAGCAAAAACGAGAGTGGCAACAAGACCGCCATGATACAGACAAACAGTATCATCTGATCCCCCGACACACGGGCAAAACTACCCAGTCCCCAAATGACGTATGCACGAATATCTTCCTCCACACTGAAATATTTCAATACGCCGATAATGGCACTTGCCACATAACCGATCATCACACCGATAATCAGCAGCGTCACATTTCCCTTTACTTTCTGTGAAACGTATACGATAAGTGCCATTACGGACAGTGCTCCGATAATCGCTGCAATGGACAACGCCACTTCTCCCATATATCCGAGCTTGCTCAATGCCACACCGCCCATCGCTCCCGATAGCAATACCACACAGGCTACTCCCAGGCTGGCACCCGAACTAATACCCAATACCGACGGTCCTGCCAGCGGATTCCGGAAAACCGTCTGCATCTGCAAACCACTCACCGATAGCCCCGCTCCCGCCACCAATGCCGTCAATGCCTGCGGCACACGGGATTTCCAAATGATATTCTGCCAGATAATGGATTCATCCGTATTCCCCCATAAAATGTTCCAGACGGAACGAAAAGGAATATGGACAGAGCCTAACAGCAGGTTCAGCAGAAAAAACAGGAATATGGATGCCAGTATCACCAGCATCAGGAGCAGTGTCGGTCTTTTCATTGCAAACGTGCGTAGTATTTCGGTTGGTAATCAGGTAATAAATCGGGGTGGAACGCATGGATCAGATCTTCTAGTACTATTTCCGGTTCCATCGGCATACTTTCGTAGAAAGGTTGCTCGCGCATATTGCAATAAATAACGCCTTTGTCACGGAATGCACGGAAGTCGGCATAACGGGGATCAAGGGATTTCAAAGCGTCATATGAGAATGTACCGTCGTAACTATTCACAATACGCCAGTAATCGGCACTCTCCGCCTGACTGTATACTGTTTCAAAATCCAGTGTAACGCCACCGGAACGGGGATCGTCTTTCAAGAAGTAATCGGCTCCCGCATCACGGAACAGTTCGGCCAGGAAGCTCTTACCGCCTACTGCATACCAGTTTCCTCCACGTATCTCACCGCTGAATACTACCGGACGCTTCTTCACATCAGCAGCCAGTTGTTTCAGGTCGTTATAATGCTTTTCTATTGCAGCAAATTTTTCATTTGCCTCCTCTTCCTGTCCAATAAACAAGCCGATGAATTTAATCCATTCCGCCTGTCCCAGCGGAGTCATTTCCTTATATCCCAGGTGCGGAACCAAAGGTATGCCGATTTCACGCATCGTATCATATCCGCCACGCTTGAAAGGGGAGATAAAAATGACATCCGGATTCACACTCATGATCACTTCATTATCAAAGTTACCTTCAATTCCTATTTTGACAGTCTTACCCGATTTCAGGCGCTCATTCATCTCTTTGTTGAACAAATGGCGTGTACTGGTTATACCCACCACCTTATCGCAGGCTTCCAGTTTGATGAAATTGGATAATTGTAAAGAAGTCATGCAAATGGCACTGCGTACCGGTGTTTCAATCACCGTATAATCAGAAGGAATCCCTTCGGGTTTTGTTCCCCGGGGCACCAATGCATAATGGAAAGTATTACTACTTTCATTTTGAGGATCGCGCAAGTCCACCAAGCGAACATGATTGGGGAGATATTTCACTTCAAACCCTTGGGCATAAACCGGATAAATAGAGTCTGTGGCTGATACGGAGGCTGTGGTAGCCTGTAAATCAGTAGAGTTTTGTTTGTTTTTCGGGCCACAAGCCACATATAAAACACTTAAAAGGGAGACGGTTATTGCAGTAGTTCGTTTCATGACAATAAAAAGGTATAGAATTCGAGCACAATATTCGTCATTTTTGGGGAGATACGCAAATACCCGTCCTGTAATTTAACCGAATTTGTGCCCGAACACCTCTTATATAAGAATGTCTAAAAATTCATCAGATCATTCAATGCTTCGCTCATGCTGGGATGTGTAAATATATAATCACGCAAGAAAATATATTCCTGTCCCGTTTTCATTACAATAGATACGATATTAATAATCTCACTTGTTTCCGGTCCGAACAGGGAGCAGCCCAGAATCTTATTTGTATCGGCATCCACTACTACCTTAAACAATCCGTCAGTCTCACCTAAAGTACGTGCCCGCGGAATGGCTGCTACGGGAAGTGTATTCACCTTTATGTTCAGTCCTTTCTTACGGGCTTCCGTCTCACTCAGCCCCACACGTGCCAAAGGAGGGTCCATAAATACCGAATAACTCACAGGCTCACGGTCGTCCGTACGCCGTTCTCCTGCACCAAACAAATCCTCACGGATAATGCGGTAATCGTCCAATGAAATATAGGTAAATTGTAATCCGCCTTTTACGTCACCAATGGCACGGATGGCCGGATTAGTAGTACGCAACCATTCATCTACAATAATGGCTCCCCGTTCATTCACTTTCACGCCGGCAACTTCCAGATTCAACCCCGAAGTATTCGGACGACGCCCTGTTGCCAATAAGATAGCATCTCCTTCCAGATGATGGATTTCATGAGTTACAGCATCCTCATAGATCACCGTTGCACCATCCACGGATTGTACCTTTGCGTTGAGATAGAAAGCAATGCCTTTCTTTTCCAATACGGTCTGTACGCTGGCGGCAATATCCCTGTCTTCGCGCCCAATCAGTTCCGGATACCCTTCGAGTACCGTCACCTTCGAACCGAAAGAGGCATACATGGAAGCAAATTCCAGGCCGATATAGCCTCCACCCACAATCACCAGCCGTTCGGGAAGTTCTTCCAGCTCCATGATGGAAGTGCTGGTGTATACGCGGGGATTCTCTTTTATTCCATCAATAGGTGGTACGATGGTTTCCGCACCGGTATTTATAAATATCTGAGACGACTGCAATTCTATGACTTCCGTCTCAGTCCGTACTTCTACCACATCAGGACCGGCAAACGATCCGACACCTGTATACACCGTCACATTAGGATTATCAGCCAGATTATGATAGTTCTTATTCCGCAGGAAGGAAGTCACCTCTTCTTTACGACCAATGGCCTGACGATAATAGTCCTTCTTCTCTTCCCACGTAGCCTTTACCGGAGTTTCCTTAGCCAGATGTACCAACGTCTTTGTAGGAATACAGCCGATATTGATACACGTGCCTCCATACATACGATCTGAACGTTCTACTATGGCAACCGTCTTCTGACGTTTTGCAAATTCGGCAGCCAGGGTCTTCCCACCCTTGCCGAAACCAATGATAATGGCATCATACTTTTTCATATCTTTATTTTTTTAATTGTTCCAGTACACTCTTCGCACTGTCTGCTAATATAACAATTGCGCCGGCCAAAATGGCTGTATCTTTTATAACTAATCTTCCTGCACCGGTCAATAAAGGAAAACCGAACTCGCCACTGCCCAGGTTGGGCACCCATACTTCGGGTGTGGTGACAAGGAAAGAAAGCGTTCCGAGAGTCATGATAATGGCAAGCCCAGCTCCTACCAGTCCTACTTTCGGCCAAAATATGCCGAGGAATGTAAGGATACCGATGCTCATAATAAGAATACCCAATCCGTGAGAAAAACCATACGTATTATTCTCCTTGTGCCACTCATGCTTCACGGCATCAAATTCTCCTTCTTTCAGCTTATACTCTTTATAGTCGGGAGCATCGTGTGTATAGAAGAAGCTCATAAAAGGGCTGTTTGCCACAAAAGGTACGATGCCTTCCGCTTCATAATTCCAGAACTTCAACCCGCCGATCCAAACGAAAATAATAAGAATTGATACACGGATAAGATTGATACCTAATTTCTGAGTAGATGCAGCCAGTGTTAGGGCTGCTACGAACATAGATTTTAATTTTGTTTCCATACGATTATTGCATTAATTAATTGTTTTGTTTTTCTGATGCAAAAATCGGGGTTTATGTCGGGGTGTGAAATGGCAATTCCACCGTATCAGTTGGCAATATTTCCCGTTGTGTTCAATTTACGGAAATTCGATACACTTTCACCGGTCATTTTCTTGAAAAAACGGCTGAAAGTGGACAAATCTTCAAAGCCCAGCAGTTCGCTGATTTCCTTGGCACTTTTAGGGGTATAGAGCAGTAATCTCTTGGCTTCCGCCTCTACCCGTTCATGAATAATGCGCAACGGGGAAGGTACTCCGCAGGAGGCAAACAGATTGGAGAGTGTCTTTGGGGAACGGAATAACAGGTCGGCATAATCCTGCACCTGCTTCTTTTCGCGGAAGTGCTGGTCAACCAGAATATAAAAACGGCGGACGATATCAAAGGCTTTTTCCTGTTCCGGCGTGACGCCACACTTTTCACGGGCAATGCGGGTACAGGTGATGATAAAACGTTTGAGAATGATACGTAACATTTCCTCTTGCAGATTATCGCGAACGGCGGACTCCTGCCGGAAGATACGAATAATGTCATTCAGGTTGGCGGATTGTTCCGGCGAAAGTTTCAGTTTCATCACCCGGGAAGAACCATGAAAAAGGAAACCGTTACAGGATACTTCGTCATCATGACCGAATATACAGTAGAAATTGCTGTTGAACAGGAAAGTGAGGTACTCTCCCTCCACCGATTTAATTTCAATATGTTGCAAAGGAGTAAGACTTATGATTTCGTCCTGTTCCAACTGTATGGGAATATGGTCTATCTCCAGAGTCAAGTTTCCACTCCGTACCCAAATGAACTTATATAAAGTAGTATCCTGTTGCAGTGCTTTATTTTCGTGGAAACAAAAGGTCATTGCCAAGTTCCCGTTCAGGCGGGTATTTAATTGATAATCTATCATGATAT